>Ga0123329_1000602_pt1 | contig 36679 bp, 24 predicted proteins | sample BioC12SIPDNA_FD_89703 | JGI IMG/M metagenome (GOLD analysis project Ga0123329, IMG submission 89703) | Anaerobic biogas reactor microbial communites from Washington, USA - Biogas_R1_B C12 SIP DNA | ecosystem: Engineered > Bioreactor > Anaerobic > Unclassified | place: Washington, USA | collected...
AGCATGGAGCTGTTCATGCGGGTCATCCCCCACGGCGGCATGGTCCTGCTCGACCCGATGACCCACCCCTCGCTGCTCGCCCAGGTGATCCACCCGCAGGATTCCCCATAACACGAAGAGCCCTGGAAGCTCTGGCAGGCGCCCAATCCCTTGGCCACCACCGAGAAGGATGAGGGCCGACTCCGCCGCCGGCTCATGCTGCCCGGCTTCCTGGGACGCGATGCCGCGGGCAACTACGTCAAGGCCTCGGATCTGCCCGAAGATGACATGCGGTACAAACTGCCGGTGACCTTGGGCTACACCGCCCCCAACGACTCACTCAAGGCCCTGACGCCGCACTACTGGCCTGTCGACGAGGAGGTGGTACGCGGCGACCTGGACTGGTGGGAGAAGCGCGTGACGCCCGGCCCGGCCCTGACCAACAAGAGCGGCGATCCCGGCGGAGCGTATAACTCGGGCCAAGACCTCTACGACCGCCGCCGCCTGGTCACCACCGCCAACAGCGACGATATCCTCCGGCCGCGGCGAAACGAGGAGGCACTCACGCGTTTTGAGGCCGAAGACGACAAAGTAACCGAGCCCAGCTATCCCGGGCGAGAACGGTTCCACTACATCGTCAACCCGGAGACGTCGGCGTCCCCCTGGGATGCGACGCTGGACGACGCGGACAACTACGCCCGTTGGGATCTGCCCGCGGCTTTAGCCGGCCCGCTGCAGTACGGCCGACTCGACGACACCGAGTCCGCCATGACTCTGCACTTCAACGTGGCCGGCCTGCGGACGCAATTCAGCCTGCGCGACGCGCTCGAACCGGTCTGGAACAGCAGCACAGAAAAGTACTTCGGCTTACCCTCCTACCGTCGGGCCATGCAGTTGACCGCCTACTACTTGGCCATGCTCCAGGAAACAAGCGTGCCCGACAATCAGCAACTCCGCACCGCCGCCCAATTGGCGGTCAACACCCTCGACTTCGCCGACAACGGTGACCGCGACGGCGACGGCATCGCGGACGTACCCGACCCGATCACCTACTTCGCGTGGCCGATCGACAACCCGGTCTTCGAGGTCTTCGGCGTCGAGAAGCAACCGTACCTGACCGAGGCCTACGCCAAGCAGATCATCCAGGCGGTCGAGGACACAAACAACCCTGGAACGTACATCTGGGATGACAACTTGGATAACCTGCCGCTCGAATCAGTCTATGCCGTCGAGATATACAACCCTTACCCCGAGCCGTTGGACATTACCCCCTACCAATTGCAGGTGATCTCGGACAAGGGCGAGAGCAAGCCCGCCATCACCCTGGACACCACCGTGGTGACCAACGGCGGCTTGATCCCAGGGTATGGCTACATTGTGATCGCCAACCGCGATCCCGGCGTGGGAAGTGTGGGCACGAACGTCTTTCTGAGTACAGCTCTGCAGATCGGCCAGAAAGACCAGATCCGCCTGGTGCGGACGGCGGCAAGCATCGTGCAGTTGACGCCGCAGGGCCTTGCGACGGCGAGCACACCACTGGTCGTCGACCAACTCGCCCCGAGCGATCTGGGGGCGCCAGACGGCTACTGGGCCCAGCCGCCACAGATCACCGGTACGACTCGAAAACCCGGAGACGGCGGCCTGGTCGACCCGGCCGACGACAGGCTGGTCCGCGACTCGAGCCTCCAGCGGCACAAAGAAACCGCCGGCCAACCGCCGGTGCACTGGCATTTCACCCTGTCCCGGCAGATGCTCCTGCCTCCGCGAGCGTATGAACTCCCGGATAGTGGCTACGACCCGCCAGTAACCGACGCCAAGAACCGCCCAGCCCAGCACAACCTGCTGGGAACCGATCCCATGAAGACCCATTTTGGCAACAACCTGCGGATCGGCAACCAGGAACTGGTGGCCAAGGAGTTCAAAGGCATCGGCTTCACGGCCTTCAAGCCGTTCACCAACTTCTCATGGATTGAGCTGAGTATCGCGGAGCGGGCGGCGATCGCTCCGTTCCCGGTGGTGGTCGCGGATCGGGGTGTGGACCCGCGGACCGGCGGGTGCATGGCTTTCCCGACCACGGGCACGCTGCTCATGGTCACTCGTTACGGACACGAGCTGGAAGATCCGAAGGAGAACAGCCGGCCGTTCCCGTTCACCGTGGCCGCCACCCGGCAATGGAACAACCGCGAGACGGGCCTGGACCGCGATGGCCTGGCCTGGCTGGACAACGGCCACATGCCGGTCTTCGACGGCGACCAGATCGCCCAAGACTTGAACACCGCGATCAACGACGTTCGCCAGAGCCGGCTCGACGTGCCCTGGGGCCAGTTGGTGTTTGACTACTTCACCGCGTTGCCGCTGGAGGAGCTGGTCCGGCTGTACAACCTGAAGACGATGGGCTTCGACGACCTCCCCACGGCGGCCAGAATGGTCAATCTGAGCGACGAGAACTACCGCCGAGTCTACGAGGCGATCTTCCTGTATTACCCGCGTATGTCGCCGGTGGCTGAGGCGCCATCGCCGCTGGGGGCGCGGGTGGACGGGCGGATCAACGTCAACGCCGCCCCGTGGTGGGTGTTGGACGGCCTGCCCGTCCTGCCGGATAAGCAAAGCTGGACCGGCGCCGCGACTTGGCCACCCGACTGGCACCCACTGGCCGACCTGCCTGTTCGCGAGCTGGAATCCGGACGCATGGACCCGCAGGATACGCTGTACGACCCGGTCGGCAGCATGTTCCTCGACCTGCTGATCGACCCGCTCGAGCTGCCCAACGCCTCGCCGACGCTGGCCAAGTACATGGTCTCCTACCGCGAGAACCGCGAGGTCGACGACTTCAACGCCAACCATAACAAGCCCGGCTTCGTCACCGCGGGTGCGCTGTGCGACCTCATGGCCCGCGTCACGATTCCGACGGTCAAAACCAAGGGGGGCAACAATCTGACCGACCAGTCCTTACGCGATCTGCGAGACCACTTGGTCGAGGCCACCGGCGGCAACCAGGCCACCGCCGACAAGCCCTACAGCTACCTGGGTTATCTGCAGATCCTCGCCCCGGTGGTGCGGATGCAGGATTGGGTAACGGTCCGCAACCACGTGTACACCATCTACTCGGTGGTGGGCGACGGCTCGCTGTGGCTGCGGAGCCAGGTGACGGTGGATCGCACACGCTGCCTGTACACGCAGGATCTGCCGTTGCGGATCACCGAGACCCCGCCGACGGGCTACTACAACGCGATCAGTGATTAGGCTGAAGGCGGGAGTGCTGAGCGCTGAGGACCGCGTGAGCAGCGAGCCGGGGACGCAAGTCCCCGGGTAGTCGGCGCCAACGAGCCTGGCCGCCGCAAAGATGTGCGGTCGCACTGGAAATAGGCAGAGGAAAGGGCGTCCTTTCTGCTCGTTTCGGCGCCCCCCTTGTTGCAGAAAAGCCACCAAGTCTCTATAGTAAAGGTAGACGGAAGCGGTGTTTCTCGGTCCTCTCGAACGAGTGATGCGGTCGCGACGTGGGGAAAGGCCATTGCGCCTGGGTTTGTCGCGATCCCATCCGGCGGTGCGAGTATGTAGTCTGATTTCGCGGAGCGTTTTCAGTATTCGAGCTGGCACGCCTTGAGGACTGAACAAGGGGCAATCCGCGGCCGGCCGCACCCAGAGGGTAGCCGGACCGTGGAGGAGAGTCGCGCGGGCCGAAGATTCACCTCTCGTCATCAGTGCTGTCGGTCGTCATAAGTGGTTTGTCTGCGCCGTCCCCGATGGCCTTGAAGCCTTCGGCCGAAGCGCTGCACTGGCTGTGGTCGGGTGTCAACACATCAGTCCCGCACCGATCTGCAACAGCCTGGAATTAAAGGGTTTGGAGCTCCTTTCACGCGGAGAAGAGGATCAAGCGATGGCAGAGGAAAAAGTGATCGCGGCTGCGGCTCAGGCGTCCCCCAAGGGGCCGACTTCAGGACCGGGCAAGGCCAGGGCCAAGGCACCGGAGGCGTCCAACAGGGTCGACGGCACGAACCCAAGCATAGCCCTGACGGTGCTGATTGCCGTGGGACTGACGGCGGCCTTTTACGCCCTGTTGGTCTACCCGTTCGGTGCCGGCGACAAGGGAGGCGCGGCACACAAGTGGTATGAGCTGCTGGCCGAGCGCACCTGGGTCGTGCACGGCACCATCCTGCTATTCTTCTGGTCGCAGGCGATTCTGTTCGTGAAATACCGCAAGCTGACCCGCCAGCGTCGCGCCCTGGACCTGGACATTCTGCCGGAGCGACTACCGAAGCGCATCAACGCGGAGAACGTGGATGTATTTCGTCAACAGGTAGCCGGCCTGTCGGTTCGCCCAGGGACGAGTTTCCTGGTGGACCGCATCCAGCGGGCGCTGGACCACTTCAAGGCCCGGGGCAACGTGCAAGAGGCGGCCACCATGGTCACCGTGCAGGGCGACTTAGACTCCGCCATGGTGCAATCGAGTTACTCGATGCTCGGCGTTCTAAGCTGGGCCGTGCCGATCCTGGGCTTCATCGGGACTGTGTACGGTATTGGAGACGCGGTCGGCGGCTTCCGTCTGGCGTTGGACGCTGCCGCGGATCTGACGCTCATCAAGGACGCCCTGGGCCAAGTGACCTTGGGTCTGGCGGTGGCGTTCGACACGACGTTGATCGCCCTGGTGCTGAGTCTGTTCATCGTCTTCCCCGCCCGCGGCTTGCAGAAGGTCGAAGAGGATCTGCTGTCGGAGGTCGATGACTACTGCGTGGAGAATCTGCTGCCTCGGCTGGAAGATGGTACGGGGCAGAACAACCAGATGCTCAACGCGGTCAAGGAGGCGGTTCAGGCGGCCCTTCCGAGCAAGGACTGGGTGAAGGACGCGGTCCGGGCGGCGATGGCGGCCCAGGAAGGCGAGTTCAAGAACTGGACGCTTCACTTGCAGAAGGCCGGGGCCGCTGTCAGCCAGCAGGTGGTCGAGGGCTGGGACAACGTCAACCAGCAGTTGAAGGAAAGCCAGCAGGAGCAGTTGACGGGCATTCGCGGCTTGGCCGAGGAGATCGCCCGTGAACGGCAAACGTTCATTCAGCAGGTCCAGCAGGTCCAGGAGACGCAGGGCAAGCAGTTAACGACCACGGCGGCGACGATGAACGAGATGACCACGCGGGTCTCCAAGGAGATCGTCGGGCTGCAGGAGGCTCAGGTTCGTAGCTTCCAGGACGTGGTGGCGAAGCTGTCGGGCGACCTGCGAACGATCCAGACGCAGTCGAAGGAACAGCATGCCGCGGATGCGCAGGCCCTGCAGGGCATGAGCAACGCGTTTCTGCAGACGCTGCGTGAGATGCGTGAGCAGGCCGGCGCCACCCAGGCCGGCTGGAGCAAGCAAATCGCCGAGTTCGGCAGTGCCGTCACGCAGAAGGTCGTCGAGGGCTGGGAGTCGATTAACGCCCAACTTCGCGAGAGCCACGGCCAGCAGATCAAGGACGTTCAGGGCGTGCTGAACTCGGTGGCCACCGAGCGACGCGAGTTCATGGAACAGGTCAAGCAGGTGCAGGCATCGCAGCTCGCACAAGCGGCCGCGGCGACCAAGACCATGGAGGAGACCGCCGGGCGCATCCAGCAGCAGATCACCCAGTTGCAGGAAAGCCAGGTGCGAAGCATGAAGGAATCGGTGACGGCGATCTCGCAGGATTTGCAGAGCATGCAGAAGCAGACGGGCGTGGCCCAGGCGGAGGCGGGCAAGCACTTCGAGCAGCTTAGCGCCACCGTGACCCAGCAGGTGATGCAGGGCTGGGAGAAGATCGACGCCAAGCTGCGGGAACGGACCGAGGCCGAGGTGCGGGAGCTGTCCGGCGTGGTCAAGCAGATGGAAGAGACGGCCACACGGGTGCAGCGTCAGATCGCCGAAGCCCAGGAGGGTCAGGTGCGTGGGCTGCGTGAAGCGGTAGGCGGGATCGGTGGCGAGCTCCGCTCGGTCCGCGAGCAGGCGACGCAGCAGCAGCAGGCGGACGTGGAGAATCTGCAACGGATGGTCGGCTCGTTTTCGGAATCGTTGCGGGCGTTGCGTGAGCAGGCGACGGCGACGCAGCGTGACATGGCCGAGAGCCTCAAGGGCAGCGGCACGACGGTGCGTGATGAGTTGCGGCGGATGAGCGGGGAGCTGGCTGAGGCGTTCCGGTCGCAGCTTCAGTCGGCGGAGCAGGTCCGCCGATCCGCGGAGGAGGGCGCGGAGAAGTTTGCCGCGAATCTGGAGCGGATGCGGTCCGCACACGCGGAAGGGATGAAGGAGGCAGCGGAGGTTCTGCGTGAGATGGCCCGGGCCAGCCAACAGGAGTTTTCGTCCTCGCAGACCGATTCGGCGCACAAGCTGCAGGAGATCGCCGCAGCCGTGGCCGAGCAAGGCCGAACCGCGCAGCGTGACATGGAGAGCACGCGTCAGGCGTTAACCGAGCTGGTCAAGCAGATGAGCCAGCAGGCGGACAAGACTCGCGAGATCGCCGAGCGGGCGGCCAAGGAGCAGTTGGCCGAGCTGTCGAACACGGCTCGCGGTCTGGTGACATCCGTGGGCGAGGGTCTCAGGGGTGTGCAGGAGAAAGCCGCGGCGGCGGATATGTCGCGGTTCGAGCAGACTCGCGAGCTGTTGGCTGAGCTGAAGCGCGAACGCGAGGAGATGCAGCGTGCGACGGCCGACCAACTGGGCCAGGTAGCGGCCATGGGCAAGGACTTAGTGGCCTCGCTGACCGAGGGCGAGCGGAAGCTGGCCGATCAGCTTACCCGCATGGCCGAGCTGATGAAGGGAGGCGACAAGCTCGGCGAGATGCAGCGAACGCTATCGAGCAATCTGGAGATTCTCGCGACGGCGGACGCATTCAAGGAAACGTTGTCGGGCATCGACCGCGGGTTGAATCATCTGCACCCGGTGCTCAAGGATCTGAGCGAGCGGGCGGGTATTCCGTACAACGAGGGCTCCAGCGACGGTCGGCGAAGCGGAGCGGTGTCTCGCATCTGGCGACGGGTGAAGGGTACCTGAGGAGGCGAGCGGGAGAGGTGTTTCGGGTGACCGCGTGACCTGAGCCCAGAGGATCGACGATGGCCAGACGGCAAACCGAAGGCATGAGTGTCTCGCTCTTTCCGTTTCTCAGCGTGCTGGCGTGCATCATGGCCACGCTGACGCTGATGATCGCGGGGATGACGGCGGGCACGTACAGCATTGCCAAGGGGGAAGAGGAAGACTCGGCCTTGCGTTTGCAGGAGCTGGTAGCCAAAGCCATGTTCATCCAGAATCTGTTGGCGATTCGGACGGACCAGCCTGACCCCGCCCGGCGTCTGGAGGCTCTCAAGGCGGAATACCAAAGCCTCAGCGAGCAGAGCCGGCAGCTCGATGAGTTGTTGCAGGGCATTGAGTTGCCCACAGGTGCGATGGCGGAGGTGAGGCCGGCCGGAGGTGGGCGTCATGTCACCGCCACTTTCATTGACTGCACGCAGCATGCTCTTGTTCTGCATTCTGAGCTGGCTCGGATCGGTGATGTGCAAGAGGATGAGCCGCCGCCATTCCTCACGGAACTCGAGAAGCTGGTGCACATCCACAAGAAGTCGGCACGGGTTCGGCGAGATGACATTCCGACCAGCCAGGTATTCCGGCAGTTTCTGGAGAAGACCAGGGACCGAGCCTCGGGATCCGTGGTGTTTTTGATCCGACCGGACGGGGTAGCCACCTTTCGGCTGGCGGAGAAGGTTGCGAAATCCATGAATATCTCGTTCGGTTTCCTGCCCGTACCGGGCTATGGGGAGATTGATTTCAGCAGTTTCCGCGAGGGAGGCGAGGGGTAACTCGGACAAGGAGCGACTCGCGGGGAGACCGGCATGCGAAAGAGACGACCAGAAGCTATGGGCAGCCTTGACTCGCTGTTGGACACGATGACCAACGCGGTGGGCATCCTGATCGTGGTAGTGGCGGTGACCCAACTCAACGTCGCGGATACGGTGCGGCAAATCCAGGCTCTGGCGAACCTGAAGAGCCTGCAGGTTGAGGCGGCCAAGGAAGCGCTCAAGGAACGACACCGCATGGAGAAACTGATTGACCGGATCAGCATGTACTGGGGTTCGCTGGACACGTACATGGTTTTGCCCGAAGGGGTCACGGTGGAGGATATCAAGCGGCTGATTCCGGATCTGGAGATGGTGGCGGAGGATCCGAGCGTATTGCCGCCGCGTAACGATGTTCCCCTGCTGACGGAGGTCATGCAAGCGGAGATACAGGTTGCGGAGGCCCAGAAGAAGCTGGACGAGCAGAAGGCGGCGATGGACTATCGGGAACGGCAGTCCAAACCGATCCGCGACCTGTCGCTGCCGGTGGTCCGATCGGTCAACAACCTTCGGCCGCTGATCTTCTTTTGCCGGAACGGGAACATCTACCCGTTTGACGCGGATGGCTTGGTGAAGATCTTCAACAACGCGGTGCGTGAGCATTTGGAGATCACCACACCGAGGCTGGAGATTCAGACGGCGGACTTTCCTCGTCTGGAGTTGCACTTTGCCACGAACGTCATCGGCAACGACTACATTCGGATCCGGCTGCGGAACATGAAGGATTCGCTGCTGCTGACATTTGAGCCTTTGTCGTCTCGGCAGGGTGAGACGGAGGAGCGGATCGGGGAGGCGAATTCGCTATACACCCGGATGATTCGCGGGGCGGACGCCAAGCGGGTGTTCATCCAGTACCACGTGTGGGGTGACAGTTTTCTGACCTACATGCGGGCCCGCGACATGGCGGAGGAGGCCGGCCTGCGAGCGAGATGGATCCCTTACGCGACAGGGGAGCCCATGCAGATTCAGGTACGAGGCGAAGGGATGGACGCCGGCCGAGGCGGTGAGACCGTGGACTAGGGTGTGCAGCGTGACGCCGCGGTGTCCGCTTCGCGAGAAACGGCATGGTTCGGCGGCGTGATCGGCGGCTGAGAGACAACGTACTCCGGCGATGTCCGATCGGCGTGTGTTTGGGAAGTGAGCTTGCACGCGCCGTCTTTGAGAGGGTATCAAACGATGAATCGATCTGACGAGCAGCAATCAACGGAGTCGCGTCTGGGCGAAACGAGCTCCGAGACTGAAGCCGCGATCGAGTACTCGGGCCCGGCTTCACGGGACGAGGAGACCGCACAAGACGAGGGCACGCATTCCTTGTCCCTTGGCGAGGCTGCGTCGGATGCCGATACAGCAGATGATAGCCGCGAGGCCTCCGACGAGGAACTCACCAACCGGACGGACGCCGAAAGAGCAATCGATCCGGCCGAGGAGGAGGTAGAGGCGCTCTTCGAGTCGCTCGAGCCGGGCGCCTCCACAGATCAAGAAGGCGACGCTGAGGACAGCCCGGAGATCGAGGAGGAGGGATCGGGGAACGGCAACGGGAAGGCCACGGAGACTCTTCCGCCGGCCGTTCTTGAAGCAAAGAAAGACGAGGAGGAGCCGCAGGTGCAGGCTGCGCCGGCGGCGGCTGAGAGCGGGTACTTCTACGAACGCCGTCGCAACCCTGGGCGACGATGGGCGGACAACATCCGGCGGCTGGCGGTTGTGTGCGCGACGGTGGCCGGTTTGCTGCTGACCGTGGCGGTCCTTCGCTACCTGTCTTGGGTGTTGATGCCCTTCGCCGTGGCTTTCGTACTGGCGTACCTGCTGAATCCTGTGGCCAACGCGTTTCACCAAGCCACCAAACGGCGAGGGCTGGCGGTCGCGCTCACGGTGATTGTGGTACTGGGGCTTGGCACAGCTTTTTCATGGCATGTTCTGCCTCTGATCGGCTCACAGTTCAAGACCTTCGCGGACAACCTGAACACCACCTGGCTCAACGTCCACAGATCCATCGCCTATACCCGCCTCGACCGGAATTACATGCCGGACTCTATTGAGCAGGCGGTCATCCCCGACAGCCGGGAGGCGGCAACCTCAAAGACCCGCTCCGAAGTCGGCTGGCGGGAGTTTATGGCCGCGTGGCAGGACTACATCAAGAACGCGGACACCGACAAGGCTGAGGCCATCGCCAAGGTGCGGGAGAATACCCAGAAGACTTACTTGGGCGGCATTTTCGACAACGCCATTGTCTTCATCCGAAACCGGCCGCTCGAAGGCATGATCAACGCGGCCATGCAGGATATGCTCATCAGCGGCCCGACGGCTCTGGCGTCGATCATCATCGGGCTGACGATGGTGGGTGTGCTGATTGTGGCGCTCGTCTACTTTGTGATGTTGTTGACGGACTTCCCGGCGTACGCCGAGGTCTGGAAATCGTTCCTGCCGGCGAATTATCACGGACTGGTGGTTGAGCTGGCCACGGAGTTCCACGGGGCGATGAGCCAGTATTTTGTGAGACAGGCGATCACCGCCATTTTGACCGCGGCGTTGTTTACGATGGGTTTCACCTACACCGGGCTGCCGCTGGCGATCCCCTTTGGTGCCTTCGTCGGGCTGCTGAGCATGATCCCCTACCTGCAACTGGCGGGCATCGCGCCGGCCATCATGCTGGCGGCATTCCAGGCCCTGGATGCCCGCGTTCCCTTCACCCCCTTGCTGCTGGGTGTACTGATTACCTTTGTGGTCGTGCAACTCGTTCAAGAGTTGATCTTCAAGCCCTTCATCGTGAGGCGAGGCAGCGGGTTCGAGCGTATGGGCCTCCTTCTGGGCGCCTTCGTCTGGCCGTTGCTGTTGTACTGGCCGCTGGGAATCGTGATGGCCATTCCGTTTACCTGCCTCATCATTGCCGTCTACCGGCTCAAGGCCCGGCAGCTCGAGGCGGAGGCGGAGCAATACGCGGCCGCCGAAACCTGGGAGACCTGATATCGGGTACCCTATATCGCCGCTGACCGATTTCGCCCAAGCAACAGACCGCAAGCACACCAAGGCCCCACGCAGCGAGAGCCCGGTTGCCGATTCCGTCGTAGGCCGGATGCTTCCCGCTGGGCGGGGCGGGGGGCTGGGGCTATGCTGGAGTGGATGTTGGCGATTGGCGGACTCCAGTTGGATGTGCCTGTGGTTCAGGCGGCGTTGAGCGGCTACAGCGACTTGCCGATGCGGCGGGTGGCCCGGCGGCATGGGGCGGCGTACACGCTGAACGAGGTGGTGCTCGACCAGCTCGTGCTGACCCGCGGCAAGAAGCAGCGGGCGATCACGCGGGTGGCGGCGGACGATCACCCGGTAGGCGGGCAGTTGATGGGGGCCGAGCCGGAGGCCTTCGCCCGGGCGGCGGACGCCCTGGTCGAGGCGGGCTACGACTGCATCGATATCAACTTCGGCTGCCCGGTGCGCAAGGTGCTGGGCCGATGCCGGGGCGGCTTTCTGCTCAGTCGGCCGGACGACGCACTGGCCATCGTGCGATCGGTGTACGGGGCCGTGGCCGGCCGCCGGCCCGTGACCGTCAAGATGCGTCGCGGGATGGACGACTCGCCGGCCAGCGAGCGGGCGTTCTTCACGATTCTGGACGCGGCCTTCGATCTGGGCGTGGCCGCGGTGACCATCCACGGGCGGACCGTCAAGCAGCGATACCAAGGACACAGCGACTGGTCGTTCCTCGCCCGGGTCAAGACCCACGTCGGCGACCGCGTGGTGCTCGGCAGCGGCGACCTGTTCGCTGCCGAGGATTGCGTACGCATGCTCGATACCACCGGGGTCAACGGGGTGGCCGTCGCCCGTGGGTGTATCGGTAACCCGTGGATCTTTTCGGAGGCTCGGGCCCTTCTTGCCGGGCTACCCCTGCCGCCGCCGCCCACGGTCGCCCAGCAAGGTGAGACCATCGCCCAGCACTTCGGCTGGTCGGTCGAGACGCATGGCGAAGCCCGGGCCGGCCGGATCATGCGCAAGTTCGGCATCAAGTACAGCGAGCTACACCCCTTCGCGGGCGAGGTGCGTGCCGCGTTCATTGCCGTCAAGACCACTGCCGACTGGCAGGCGGTCCTGGCTCGGTGGTATGATCCCACACGCGATTGGCCGCCCGGCATTCGCCGCACCGGGCCCGGCCATTTGATCGCCGCCGGCGCGACTTTGTGACGTCGCCGCCGGGAGTTCGCCGTGTCACGGTGTAGCATCGGCTTCGTGTGGCCGCACCGGCGAGACGCCCACCACGGCGGGCAGGCTGATGCCACACTTGGTGAGATGTTGGTGCCACGCTTGGTGGGGCGCCGGGGCCACGGCCGGCGACGGAACGTCGGTGCAGATGGGGCGACCATGGATTTGCTGGTCCGCGTATTCTTCGAGGATCTGGTTCTTCTGCTACTGGTGCTGGCGGTGGGCCTGGCTGTGACACTGGCCGTCCGTCGGCGGCTGATGACCTCGCTGCGCACGCATCTGCTGTGGATCTTTCCCGTGGTGTGCGTCGGGCTGCTCGCCGTGCAGTCCTGGGTGGTGACCGATCGCGAGGCTGTCCGTACGCTCCTCAAGACGATGGCCTATCATGCCCAAGAGGGCGACGTGCCGGCTCTGGAACCCGCCTTCGCTGAGAACGCGGTTATCCAATTGCCTGCCGGAGACACCACGCGCGGCAAAAGCCGGGTGATGAACGCGATCCACTTGACCCTGCAGCGTTACGACCTCACCGCCGTCCGGCTCAGCGGCTTCCGCATCGCGGTGACTGGCGACACCGCCGAGGTTGCGTTTCAGGCTCGCTGCGACATCCGGGGTCAGGAGACACTGCCCTACGACAACACCTTGAGCCAGTGGTCCGTCTCTCTGATCCGCACTGCGGACGGCTGGCAGGTCGAACGAGCCGAGGGGCGACTGGGGCTCGCCGGCCTGGGCGGTTGACGCGTGCCCTCGTCGAGGCACACCGGCAACGGGAGTGAGCATGCCAAGGATCGCGGGCGACCGCACCTGCCCTGCCGCGCCGCCCCTGGCGGTCGCGCAAGCATGAAGCTATGCCACAAGAATTGACCGCAGCCACGATTGCCTCGCCGGGCGCAAGGCGATCGCGGATGGTTGCTCCAGAAAGCCGGCGCGGTACAATAAACCGCTTCGGCGCCGCGGCTGGGGGTTTCGAAGCCAGCCGGCGCAGGGAGCCCGATATGACCACCCGCGAAGTGATGGATCTTTACAGCCGTTGCGTGACCGCGAATTATTCCCGGTACCCCATCGTCATCACACGAGCCCAAGGTTCACAGATGTGGGACGCGGACGGCAAGCGCTATCTGGATCTGTTCCCGGGCTGGGGATGCAGCCTGCTGGGGCACTGCCATCCTCGCGTGGTGCGGGCGATCCAGCAGCAGGCGGGACGGCTGATTCACGTAGACAACCTGTTCTACACCGAGGAGGGCGGCCAGCTGGGTGAGTTGCTCTGCCGGCACGGGTTCGGCGGGCAGAGTTTCTTCTGCAACAGCGGAGCGGAGGCCAACGAAGCGGCGATCAAGCTGGCCCGACGGCACACGCCCGCAGACCGCTACCAGATCATCACCATGGAGCGTGGGTTCCACGGTCGAACCTACGGGGCCATGTCGGCGACCGCGCAGTCCAAGATTCACGTGGGGCATGACCCGCTGGTACCCGGCTTCGTCTACGTTCCGTTCAACGACCTCGACGCGGTTGCCCGGGCGATCACTGGCCAAACAGCGGCGATCCTGGTCGAGCCCATCCAGGGCGAGGGCGGGGTGAACATCCCCGACGAAGGCTATCTGCCCGGCCTGCGCGAGCTGTGCGACGAGCATGGCATCCTGCTGATCCTCGACGAGGTGCAGACCGGGTGCGGGCGGACGGGCAAGTGGTTTGGCTATCAGCATAGCTCCATCGAGCCGGACATCATGACCCTCGCCAAGGCCTTGGGCGGCGGAGCCCCGATCGGGGCGATGGTTGCCCGTCCGGACGTGGCCGCCTCGCTCAAGCCCGGCTCGCACGCCACCACCTACGGGGCCAACGCCCTGGTGGTCGCGGCCGCCTTGGCCACCTTCGAGGCGATCGAAGAGGAGAATCTGCTCGAGGCGGCCCAGCGCCAGGGCGAGTACATCTGCGACCGAGCCCGGGCGTTACAGGGCCAGTTCGGGTTCATCGAGCAGGTCCGCGGCCGGGGAGTGATGATCGCGATTGAGCTGTCAGTGCCCGGCAAGCCGATCGTCGACGCCGCCCTGCAGCGAGGCTTGCGCATCAACTGCACGCAAGAGACGATCATCCGGCTATTGCCGGCCATGACAATCACGACGGAGGAGGTCGACGAGGCCTTCATGATTCTGACCGAGGCATTCAAGGAAGTTGAAAGCAGACTGGTGGCTTCATGAGCAGCGACATTCCCCAATCCCTGCGGTCGATTCGGCACTTTCTGGCCATCCGCGACATCGACGGCGAGGTGCTCAAAACGCTGGTAGACTTCTGCATCCGACGCAAGGCGGAATTCCAGCGAGGGCGACTCAAGCCGATGCTGCAAGGCAAGGTGCTGGCCATGATTTTCCAGAAGGCCTCGCTGCGGACGCGGTTGGGCTTCGAGTCGGCGATGGCCCAGCTTGGCGGACACGCGATCAACCTCGAAGACACGCAGGTCGGCCTGACCAAGCGTGAGGACGTTCGCGACGTGGCCCGGGTGATGGCGTCGATGTCCAACGCGATCATGGCCCGGGTCTACGGGCACCAATTGGTGGTCGAGCTGGCGACGTATAGCTCGGTTCCGGTGATCAACGGCCTGAGCGACTGGGCCCATCCCTGCCAGGCCCTGGCGGATCTGATGACGATTCGTGAGCGGTTCGGCGAACTGGGCGGCCGCACCGTCGCCTACGTCGGCGACGCCAACAACGTGGCCCGTTCGCTGATGACCGCCTGCGTCAAAGTAGGACTGCCGTTCCGCATCGCCGCTCCTGAAGGTTACGGGCTGGACCAAGGCATGATCCAGTCGGCCCGAATGATCCGCGGCAAGTCGGGGGCCGGTATCTTCGAGACCCACGACCCCGCCGAGGCCGTCCGCGGAGCCGACGTCATCTACACCGACATCTGGACGAGCATGGGCCAGGAAGCGCAGCAGAAGGAACGCGACAAAGCGTTCGTCGGCTTCCAGGTGCACGCCGACCTGGTCAAGCTGGCCCAACCAACGGCGGTCGTGATGCACTGCTTGCCGGCCCACCGGGGACAGGAGATCACCGACGAAGTCATCGACGGCCCCCAGTCCATCGTCTTCCAGCAGGCCGAGAATCGAATGCACTCGCAGAGGGCACTGCTCGAGCTGCTGATGAGCTGAAGAACACCAACAAGTTGGCTGGGTCCGGAGCAACGAAGAAGGCCTGACACCTATGAAGCATCAACGGTCGGAAGGTCGGCGAGCGTCGCAGTTGCGCAGCTTGACGTTTGTTCGCGGATACACGGACCGGGCTCCCGGTTCGGTACTCGTGCGGCTGGGGAATACGACGCTGCTGTGCACGGCCACGGTCGAAGAGTCTCTGCCACCGTGGCGGAAAGAAAGCGGGCTGGGTTGGGTGACGGCGGAATACGACATGCTGCCCGGCTCGACCGGAGATCGTCGGCCACGGCGGCGTCATTCTCCGGACGGCCGCACGGTGGAGATCCAACGGCTGATTGGGCGAGTGATGCGCAGCGTGATTGACTTCACCCGCGTCGGGCCGCGGACCATCTGGCTGGATTGCGACGTGCTCCAGGCGGATGGGGGCACGCGCACCGCGGCCATCAACGGTGCGTACGTCGCGCTGTGCGATGCCGTCCGCTGGCTGAAGAGCCGCAAGCTTCTCGACGGCTCGCCGGTGGTCGAGGCTGTCGCGGCGGTGAGCGTCGGCAAGGTCGGTGGTCGAATTCTGCTGGATCTGGACTACGAGGAAGATTCGTCGGCAGAGGTGGACTTCAATGTAGCCATGACCGCGTCGGGCCGGTTCGTCGAAGTCCAGGGCGCCGGTGAGGGCTGTACCTTCACGCGGGCCGAGCTTGACGGTATGCTCAAAGCCGCGGCCGGTGGCATCCGCGAGATCATCGCCGCCCAGACCAAAGCCTTGGCCCGCAGACGCGGATGACAAGCCTCGGCCCCAGGACGCGGATCATCGTGTAGCGAGGCCGTGGCCCGATTCTGGGCTCGGCGAGGACGAACCCGCAAGCAGCGCACCAGGGTGCGGCACCGGCGTCTCGCCGGAGCGGGGCGCGGCGGAGGGGGCGGTTGCGGCAAGAGCACGCGATCCAGCGCTGCTCATGGAGTCCGCGAGATTTCGGACTGTGGCTATGAACCACCATGACGCACCAACCGCACAAAGAGCAAGCCGACGACCGGTGGCGTGCGCTCGTGGACTGCTTCTGCTCACTGCTTCGCTGAGTCTGTGGGCACTCAGTGTGGTCGGCTGCGAAGGCTCGGGCTCGCCCAGCGGCGGGCTGCTGGGACTCGGCTCCGATGAGCGGGAGAAATGGACCATCCTGTGCTTGCGGTCCGAAGCCCCCGGACACGAAGCCTACGTTCGGCAGTTGGCGGAGATGCTCGACGGTGTCCAGGGCCTTCAGGCGCGCAAGGCGCGCGTTGTCGTGGACCCGACTGGCTCGACGCTCTACTACGGCGAGTATGCCAAGGTGACCTCACCCCAGACCGGCCGGCTGGTCTTTTCCCCTCAATATCAGCAGGACATCGTCCAGATCCAGCGACTGACGATCAACAACATCCCGGTGTTCCGGTACGCCAAGCCGGAGCTCATCAACGGGCGGCCGCAAGGCGAGCGAGGCGAATGGGACGTCGCCAACGCCAAGGGCAGCTACACTCTGCAAATCGGCGTGTTCTACAACACCGAAGGCTTCGATCAACGCCGCGAGGTGGCCGAAGAGTACGTTCGTCTGCTGCGGGCCGACGGCTTCTCCGCCTATTACCTCCATGAGCCTGTGCGCAGCTTCGTCTACGTGGGCGACTTCGAGGGCTCGGACGTAATCAATACTCCCGATGGGCCGCGGTTCGGGCCGCGAGTCGAGCAGTTGATCGCCCGCCGCGAGGATGAATTCCGCTACGTGCTCGAGAACGGCCACCGCGTCAGGCGAACCGGACCGGATGGGCAGATGATCGTGCCCTACTCGATGCTTGTCCCCGTCCCGCGGGACTGATCTTGAACCCCACACTTGGATGAATCCCCTGATGCGAGAGATTCTTCTGGCCACAGGCAATCCGGACAAAGCCCGCGAGATGGAGGAGATTCTGTCTTTCGCGTCGGCCCGGGGGGGACTCGCCATCCGCTGGCGTCGGCTGGCGGAGTTTCCGGACGTACGCGAACCGGTCGAGGACGGGGCGACCTTCCACGCCAACGCGGAACTCAAAGCTCGATCCTACGCCCTTCAAACGGGGCTGTGGACCATCGCTGACGATTCCGGGCTGGAGGTCGACGCCCTTGATGGCGAACCCGGGGTGCGATCAGCCCGCTACGCCGGCGACCAATCCGACTACCAAGCCAACAACCGCCTGCTTCTCGATCGGTTGCGCGGCACGCCCGCCGACCAACGAAGTGCTCGCTTCCGCTGCGCGGTGGTCCTCACCGACGGCCACACACTACTCGCCCGCGCGGAGGGGACCGTCGAAGGCCACATCGCAGACACCCCACGCGGAAACCGTGGATTCGGCTATGACCCGCTGTTCTTCGTGCCCGAGTTCGGGCTGACCATGGCGGAACTGGCACCCGAGCAGAAGCACGCCATCAGCCACCGCGGGCAGGGCCTGCGTCGCCTGCGCGACCAGCTCGAAGCGCTGCTGAGCGAAAATAGTCCTTGACCCGCAGGCGAAAAAGAGCACAATACATACATTGCGGTAAGGCAGCCTGGCGTGGGCCCGGCCGGTAACAGCGGTCGGCGCTGTTCCCCGTTCTTCTCCAGGCAACGATTTTTCCAACCCGACATTGCAGGACGTCGCGCCATGGCCAAGTTGCAGCATCCCATCTTCACCAAGCAGGACACGCTCAAGGCGTGGACCGTCCGCGATTCGATGGACCTTTACCACATCCGCAATTGGGGGGCAGGGTACTTCGGGATCAACGATGCGGGCAACGCCTGCGTCTACCCTCGAGGAGCCGAGGGGCCCAGCGTTGATCTCAAGCAGATCGTGGACGAGCTGCGCCGTCGCGGCATCCAGCTTCCCATCCTGATCCGGTTTTCCGATATCCTCCGCTCGCGGATCGACGCCCTCAACGGCGCATTCCAGACCGCCATCAGAGACTGCGGCTACCGCAACCGATACCTGGGCGTCTACCCGATCAAAGTCAACCAGCAGCGTCACGTGGTCGAGGAGATCGTCGCCCACGGCAAGCAGCACCAGTACGGGCTCGAGGCCGGCTCCAAACCCGAGCTCATCGCCGCCCTTGCCCTGCTCGACAGCAGCGAAGCCCTCATCATCTGCAACGGCTACAAGGACGTCGAGTACGTCGAGTTGGCTCTGCTGGCCACCAAGATCGGCAAGAGCGTCATTCTCGTCGTCGAGAAGTCCAGCGAGCTGCCGATCATCCTCGAGCTGGCCCGCAAGCATAACGTCGTGCCGCGGGTCGGGGTCCGGGCCAGGCTCAGCAGCCGCGGATCGGGCAAGTGGGAGTCATCCGGCGGCGACCGCTCCAAGTTCGGACTCAGCGTCCGGGAACTCGTCGGGACCATCACCTACCTCCGCGAGCAGGATATGATCGACTGCCTCGAACTGCTGCACTTTCATCTCGGCAGTCAGATCACCAACATTCGCGCCATCCGCGAAGGGCTTGAGGAGGCCTGCCGCATCTACGTTGAGATGTCCAAGCTTGGGGCCTCGTTGCGGTTCCTCGACGTCGGCGGGGGGCTGGCCGTTGACTACGACGGCTCCCAGACCAACTTCGCCAGCAGCACCAACTACTCGCTCCAGGAGTACGCCAACGACATCGTGGCCGCCATCTTCGAGGCCTGCGATGCTGCCGAGGTCCCCCACCCGGTCATCGTCTCCGAGTCCGGGCGGGCGATTACCGCTCACCATTCGGTCATGGTCTGCGAGGTGCTGGGCACCAACGCCCTGGGCGATGCCGAGGTGTCGGAGGCCATCGACCAGGAGAAACCCGATCCGCTCATCAACCTCTTCGAGGTCCACAAGAACATCACCCGGAAGAACTTTCAAGAAAGCTACCACGACGCCCTGCACTACCGCGACGACTGCATGAGCCTCTTCAAGCACGGCTACCTCTCGCTCGAGGATCGCTGCCTTGCCGAAACCCTCTTCTACGCCTGTGCTCAGAAGATCCTGCGCATCGTCCGCGAGCTCGAGTACGTTCCCGACGACCTGGAAGGTCTCGAGCGATCGCTGGCCGACACCTACTACTGCAATTTCTCTTGCTTCCAGTCGTTGCCCGACTTCTGGGCGGTGCAGCAGCTTTTCCCGATCATGCCCATCCACCGGCTCGGAGAGCAGCCCACCCGGCGGGGCGTGCTGGCGGACATCACCTGCGACTCCGACGGCAAGATCGACCGGTTCATCGATCTGCGCGACGTCAAGGACGTGCTCGAACTTCACCCGCTCAATGGTGAGGACTACATCCTCGGCGTGTTCATCACCGGTGCGTATCAGGAAATCCTGGGCGACATGCACAATCTCTTTGGGGACACCAACGCGGTACATGTCAGCCTGGACGAAGCCAGCGGCTACCGGATCGAGCACGTACTCAAGGGCGATACGGTCGAAGAGGTCTTGCGATTCGTGCAGTACTCACCGACCGAACTCACCCACCAGCTGCGCCAGGCGGTTGAATGCGCCCTCCGGGCGGGCACCATCTCCTTCGAAGAAGCCGGGTTCTTTGTTGACAAGTACGAGCGCGGTCTGGAAGGCTACACCTACCTCGAACGCGAGTGATACGATCGGCCGCGAAGGTCGAGCCACGCGGGCGAACCGCCGGGCTTGGAGCTTTGCTACGCGCATCGCGGAATCGAGCAGGCCACGAGCGACAGATCAATGAACAAGGGCGGCTGATGCGCGTCGGTCTGGGACGACAGAGGGATGGGTTAACCGACGCGCATCAGCGTCAGCCGGGCCAGGCTGGGTAGAGGTGAGGTGGGAGGCCCGGTCTGCCCGAGGCGCCGCCAAGCGGCGCAATCGTTTCGCAAGCTCGTGAGAGTCAAACGGCTTAGCCAGATAATCAGCGGCCCCGAGGTCCAGACAGGTTCTCTTGACCTCCAGGTCTTCTTCGCCGGAGATCATCAGCACCTTCGCGCAGGGCCAGACGGCTCTGATCTGCCAGAGGCATTCCATGCCGTCCATGCCCGGCATATGCATGTCCAGGGTCACCATGGGCGGCGACAACTCGCGCATCAGTCGCAGCGCGGTCTTGCCGTCCGAAGCCACGATGGTCTCGAAGTGTTCTCGTCGGGCTGTGTGCTCGATGAAGGATTGAACGAGCGCGCAGTCATCCACGATCAGCAGGCGTGTCATGGTTCGAGACCCCCGAAACGAACCACACAGCGGCGCGAGTGCACAACCACGATGGCTGAGCATCTCCCAGCGCGACAGCGATTCCGTTAACAGCTAAACAAGGTATCAGCCACTAAACGGTAACGATGTCGTATCAGGCTATCCCCGAGACTGACCAGACAAAGGCATGGCAATCCATGGGGCGTTTGCCCCAGTAGTATCGCATCACCGGCGACACAACTTGAGGTATGAGGAAAAAGGATTGAGCGGATCCATCGGCTCCGGGGTCTGATAACAGCAAGCAGTGGGCACTGGTCCGATAACGATGGCGGCGGCCGTCGGATACGGCGATCTGGTTCGGGGAGCCGGCGGCGCGTGTTGACTGCGGAAATCGCGTTACAATGTGCCTGCCCGGAGCGAACCGGCCAGGTCGGCCGGGACGGATCGGGGCGAGCGGAACCGCATATACGGAGAACCCTCCATGCCCACCAGACCATCCCTGTCGCGACGCGAGTTTCTGGCCAGTTCCACGCGGACGGCTGCCGCTGTGGGACTCGGTGCCACACTGGCCGGCCAGACCGCCAAGGCCGCTACCCGCAGAATCGGAGCCAACGACCGCATCACTCTCGGACTGATCGGTTGCGGGTCTCGCGGCACCTGGATCTCCCACTCGGCCCTCACCGCCGACAATGTCGTCTGCACGGCCCTGTGCGACGTCGGCGACTTCCGCATGGACGAAACCACCGCCAAAATCACCAAGCAGATGGAAGACAAGGGCCATCAGAACATCAAGATCGACCGCTACGAAGATTATCGCCGGCTGCTCGAACGCAAGGACCTCGACGCGGTCATGATCGCTACGCCGGACCACTGGCACTTCGCCCCCTTCATGGCCGCCCTCGAAGCTGGCAAGCACATCTACATCGAGAAGCCGATGAGCTACTCCTATCTGCTGGGCATGGAGATGGTCGCCGCCGCCCAAAAACATCCTGAGCTGACCATCCAGATCGGCACCCAGCGGCGCAGCGGGCGACAGTACGCCAAGGCCAAGGAGTTCCTCGACTCCGGCAAGCTCGGCAAGGTCAAACTGATTCACGCCCACGACACGCGCAACTGGTTCTTCGGCGATGACCCGTTCTTCCGCAAGGAGAAGCCCGCCGGCCGGCTGGACTGGGATCTCTTCGAGCAACCCTGCAAGAATAAACATCCCTTTGATCTCTATCGCTACTTCACGTGGCGATGGTATTGGGATTACGCCGGTGGACTGGTGACCGACGTCGGCGTGCACGTGATCGACATCGCCCAGTACTTCATGGGCGACGCCCCGCCCAAGTCGGCGGTCTGCAACGGCGGCGTATACACATACGACAAATGGGAGACCCCCGATACCGTCCAGGCCGTCCTGGACTACGGAACGCATGCGCTGTCTTTCACCAGCAACTTCACGAATGAGCGGATGCGTGACGGCCTGTCGCTCTACGGGACCCACGGCACGATCGAGATCCTCGGCAACGACGTCTTCATCTGGGAAGAGGGCAAACGCGACAAGCCCGTCGCCCAGTTCCCCGCCGAGGACGACAACCATCAACACAACTGGCTCGCGTGCATCCGCAGCGGGGCCAAGCCCAACGCCCCGATCGAACTTGGGCATAGCTCGCTGCTGCCCAGTCATATGGCCAACCTCGCCTACCGACACGGCAAGAAGGTGACCTGGGATGCGCAGGCACGGAAAGTGGTAATGTGAGCCCCATTCGGCAACCAGCATCACATACGACAAGATTCTGGATAGCCCTGGCCGGGGCGATCCTCATGGCGGCTCTGCCGGCCGGCTGCAATGTGGATCGCCTCGGCCCCGCTCTGGCCGACGATGTCGAGAAGCCCGAGCGTTCGGTCGTCATCTTCTTCCCCGACGGCATGGACCGCACTCGATTTCAGCAGCTCCTCGATTCAGGCGAGCTGCCCCACATCCAAAGCCGCTTCGTCGAGCGAGGCGTCACCGTCCAACGCGCGTTCGACGCCTTGCCTTCGGTCACGTACGCCAACTGCTCGACGATGATCACCGGCTTGCTGCCGAGCCATCATGAGATCGCCGGCAACCTCTGGCTCGATCGACGCAACCTGACCACCGGCTACTACATGACCTTCGACCGCTACCTCATGGTCAACGACCACCTCGACCGCCCCACGCTCTACAGCATGCTGGCCAACCATTTCACGCTCAACATTCAGAACCACACCCACCGCGGCGCGACCTGCTCGCTGCAAGGCAAGACGATTTTCGTTCTCAACTGGATCATCGCCAACTATGGCGGTGTAGACATTACCATTCCCACGCGTTTTCGTGAGGCCTTCGATCTGGCCAATCGGGTGAAACGCTGGCCCAGCGTGATCATGACCTACTTCCCCGGCGTCGACGAGATCGGGCACCAGTGGGGTCCCGATTCGCCGGAATACGCTCGGGCCCTGCGCAGGGTCGATGAGATCATCGGGCAGGTTGAAGGCATGGTCGAGCAAGCCGGCTTGGCCGACCGCACCTCGTACGTGCTGGTATCCGACCACGGCATGCCGCCCGTCGGGCAAGGCCAGCAGTTCCCGCTGGCCCGCTGGCTTCGGCCACATCGGGGCCTGCGCTTCCGCGACGCTCCCGTGGACCACGCCTCCTACGCGGATCGACACGCGATCATGGATCGGTACGACTCGTTCCTCGCCATCGGTGCCGACCGCTCCGCCCTGCTCCATCTGCGCGGCCAGCAGGGCTGGCACCATCGCCCCACCGTCGAGCAGGTCGAAGCCTTCATCGACGCCGACCCGCCGCTGCACGAACTGCCCGCGGTGGACTGCGTGCTCTATCGCATCGACGCGAACACCGTCAAGGTCCGCTCACGCCGCGGCGCCGCGTTGATCGAGCGATACCCTGAACCCGTTCATACATCCGGCACGCTTGATGCTGAGTGCGTAAACGCCAAGCAAAGCCACGGCCGTCAGGGAGCGGTGGCCCCCGTAGCGGCCGCCCCCCGCGGCGGCCGGGGTCACGAATCGCAGTCCCAAGAATATACAACCTCCCAGGACAGCCAGACTCCAGGGACCACGCCGCCGTGGCCGGCCGCCACAGCCTGCCCGTCGTGGCGGGGGGACGGCCGCTGCGATACGCAAAGGTCTCTGTACCGCATGACCATGCTCGAAGGCGACCCGCTGGGCTACCTGGATCTGCCTGAACTGGCGGACTTCATCCGCGCCGGCTGGCAGCCCTCGCGCCAATGGCTGTGCCGTACGGCCGACACCAACCATCCCGACTTCGTTCCCCAAGCCGCCGCGATGTTCGATTCGCCGCGAACCGGCGACGTGATCATCTTCGCCGCCACCGGCTGGGATTTCGGCGCCGCCCCACAGCGCGGGGCTCACGGTTCGTGCCTGCACCGCGATATGCACATTCCCCTCTTCTTTGCCGGCCCTGACCTGCCCTCTGGCGCCAGCATCCCTTGCGCCCGGCTGACCGACCTGACCCCCACCATCCTCGGGCTGCTCAACGAAGCCCACCGCCTCGACCACTTCCCCCCTCTCGACGGACTCAATCTTGCCGACGACCTCCGCCAAGCCGGCGCGGCGATCAACCCCACGCCCCGCCCGTGAACCCTCGGCTCGCTGGTCGCTGCGATCTGCCGCACACACAAATCGCTCTGCGGGAGATCGTCACCTGACAGTGCATCGAGGCTTTATGACGGAGACGGGGCTTGCTTGTCGCGATCCGCTCTACCCTGTACCCCGCGGAGCGGATCGAAGAAGTTGAGAATGAGGCTGTAGGAGTAGGCCTGATTGTAGGGCCAGAAGCCGATGTGCCCGCCGCCACGGAGGATCAGGCCGGCCACGTTCGGGTTGTCCGAGGTGGCGAGCAAGTCGGCCACCGCCTGGGCCATGGTGAATGGGTCGTTTACCGCGTGGACAAGCACCACCGGCACGCGGATCGCGTCCAGCTTGTTGTCCCAGGGCAGATCGCGGTGCGGCACAAATCGCAGATAGCGATAGCCGTCCATGATGGGAAACTCGGCGGTCAGCGATGAGGCGGCAAACTCGTACTCGATCAGTCGCCGCAGATTACCGCTGTCCTCCGGATGCTTCTTCAAACGCATGCGGTCCCTGACTACCCGCTGCAAAGCGTGGATGGGCGGATTTTTCGACCATCGGGCCGGCTGCTCCGCCTGCTCGATGATCGATTCCCAATCCACCACCGTCGAGAAAGCCAGCACGCCCGCGGTGAAACGCGGTCGAGGCGTGATCGGCCCCAGATGGCGGGCGACAGTGTCGGCAATCGCGGGATGCCGACCGCCGCACGCATCCAACCAAGTCGCCAACAGGGCAATGTTAGATCCCCAGCAGAACCCGATCACACCCGTACCGCTAATCTCTGGATAGCTGTCCTCCAGCCAGTCCGCGACGCGCAAGAGATCCAGCGCCTCCAGCACGCCAAACGTGTAGTACACGTCGGGGAAGCGTGCCTCGGTCTGCCCGTGCCCGCGGATCTCCAGCGACAGCACATGGAGGCCCTCATCGCGCAGGGCCATCGCCAAATCCCGCGAACGCAACACACCGTTGTCGCCCCAGATCCCCGGCAACAGAATGATGCAGTCCGCCCGACGGATGCGCCCCGCCTCCCGGGCAAAGCCCAGCCGACCGCACAGCTCGACCCCCTCGGCCACGGGGATCCACACGTCCTCGAACCCCGCCCACGGCGGAGCCGGGCTCTCGATCGCGTACCCCGGTGCCGCCGCTTGCGTCGAATGCACCAAGGCGTTGAAGTTCTTGAACAGCAGCTTGAGATGTTCTTTCGGCTTATCGAGCTGGGCGTAGACGTCCACCGCATGCCCATGCCCGTCGCCGAGGTCCTCGGTGACCAACGCGGTGCGCCCCTTGGGCGGCAGCAGGCGCTGCAGCTCGCCATGCGCGTGCACCACCCACTGACGAGCGGACAGATCGTGCCCATCGCCCTCGGCTACCTCGGCCGGCGGAGTGATCCACACCACGTCCTGGTGCCGCAGGGGGAAGGACTTCTCCTCCAGGCAACCCGTAACCGCCAACGCGATAGCCGCACCGGCCAGACAACGCGAAAGTGCCATCCGCCCACTCATGACAACCGCCCGTTGACCGGGTAGACTACCTCCCTTGGCGAGAGCCGCCCTCGTCGCCGAAGCAGGGACAAACCGCGTTTGTTTGGTTGACATGCCCAGCGAATACTCCGAAACAGACACACCCACGCTACCGTCTCGCCCGGCAACCCCGGTCCGAGCGAACTTGCCCGCAGCCCCTGGGTCGGCCGTCGATACGCCCAGTATCCCGAGCGCCCACTCTCTCGCCTGCACCGTGCTGGTCCTGGTGATCCTCACCGGCGCAACCCTCGCCGCTCACGGCTGGTCGCTCGCCGACGGGCTCTTCCTCGATGACCACTGGCACCGCCTCCGCCTCGCGGAGAACGACTGGTCCTTCTCCGCCCTGCTCGAGGCCGCCACCATCCAACCCGACCGCTTCATCGACACCTGGTGGCAGGAGAAGCCGGTCAGTTGGCATTACCTTCGCCCGTTCGCCATCCTCGTCGCCAAGTCCGTATACCACCTCTCCGACGGAAGCGTCAAGGCATGGCACGCGGTCAGCATCGTCGCCCACTGGCTCAATACGCTGCTGATCTACCAACTGGCCCTGTGGCTCACCCGCCGCCGGCTTTGGTCGCTCGTGGCAGGGCTGCTCTTCGTCGTCTATTCGCACAACGTCTACGCCGTCGCCTGGCTCGCCGCCCAGAATATCATCCTGCAAACCTTCCTCATGCTCGCCGCCTTGATGTGCTATGTCCGGGCCTCGCGACTGGATCTCTATGCGGGACCGCGGGCCACGAGTCAGAGTGCGCCCGCCGACACGACTCCGCCGATCCGCCTCGGCCTGCTAACCTGCAGCATGCTCCTGTGGGCCATGGCCCTGTTCTCCCGAGAAAACGCCGTCGTCCTGCCCGCAATTCTGGCCGCCCTCGACTTGGCCTTCGGCGGACGCCGCCACCTCCGTGCCCGCTGGCCCGTCTATGCTCTGCTCTTCGCCTTCGCCGCCGCTTTCACCTTGTGGCGCATCTTCATCTTCGACCACCCCATGCCCGACTTCTACATCCGTCGGCCGCACGGCGACTGGCCCGAGTACCTCGGCTGGTGTCTGGTCAAGCTCATGCACTTCTGCACCGCGGCCATCTGGCTTTCGCCGATGACCGTCGGGCCCAGCGGCCGCTTCAACCCGCTGATCGAAGTCCCCGGTGACTGCCTGCTCATGGCGGTCATCCTCGGCGTCATGGGCGGCTATTACTACTTCGCGACCCGGCGGGTCCGCGGCTGGTGGATCTGGCCGTTGTGGATTCTGCTGTCACTCCTGCCCGTCGTCCCGCTGCTGGCCACGCCGCACTCCGGCTACATGCCCAGCGTCGCCTTCGCCATCGGCATGGCCCTGGCCCCCGCCCTGCGTCGCGAGCTACCCGCCGGCCGAGCCAGCCGCTACAGCGCCGGCGTCGCCACCTGGTTCCTCATCGCCACCACGATCTACATGCCCATCTACCACCCGATGTGGTACTCGTTCCTCGCGGCCGAGCGCGTGACCATTCAACGCATCCTCAATGATCCGCCACCCGCCACCGCCGCCGACCTGTTCTTCATCAACCTGCCGTTCACGAACGTCTACGGCCAACTGCACCTCCGGCACGCGTGGGGCCTTGATCCCTCACCGCCCGGCACGCGCATCGAGGACTTCCTCGGCGAGTTGCCGCCCGACTTCGACCCGGCCATCCTGGCCCGTGGGCCGCGAACCGACTTCCGCCTCCACGCCCTCACCTACGCCCCAGATGTCCTGCACATGGACCAGACGTGTCGCATCGAGCAGCTTGACGATCACAGCTTCTCATTGGCTATTGAGGGCCGTCCGTATTTTGGCGGCACGCTCGGGCGGTTTCTCGTGGAAGGCATGCGAGCATCCGGACCGTTCACGACCGGGCAGGAGGTGATCGCCCCGCGATACACCGTCAAGATCGCCCAAGCCGACGACCACGGCGTCTGGAAACTCGTCTTCCGCTTCCGTGAGCCCCTGGCCAGTGAACGCCACGCCTTCTACCTGGCCACCACCGAATGTGCCGCCGTCCGGCTGCGTTTTCGGCCGCCCGACACCTCACCTCTCAGCGATCCGCCTCCCGCGTCGGTCAGCCCGGCCGAGGTCGAGCAAGCCGCCCAACACTTGGCTCAGGGTGACGCCAAGGCCGCCGAGGTCCTCTTCGCCGCCGCCGGGGCAACCGATCCTCAGCTCGCCCAACCCGCCCGCGCCGCACTCCGCCAAGTGGGTTCGACCGTCGCCCGTGCCCTCGCCGCCCCCGCTCTCGATGTGTGGACTGACACGCGCCAGGATGACCCCGCCGCATGGGCCGACGCTCGCGACTGGTGGCTTCAGCACGTCGACGACCAGACCCTTCGAGCTGTCCACCAAGACCCCGCCCACTTCGCTACCCTCCGCTGGACCCGCGGCAGCCTCTTCAGAATCCGGCACACCGCCAGCCGGATCATCCGGACCGACGCTTACTTGACCGGGCCGCCCTTCCCCGGGCCCCGAGAAAGCATTGGCGAATCGGCCTCTCCGCGATAGGATATGAGTATCCGCACCCCATTGAGGCCACCGGGGCTGGTCCATAGCCGGGCGTGCGTCGTAAAGATCAGTATGCCGGTTCGCAGGCTCCTTGACACAACCAAGACGCCTTCGCGTCTCAAGGCCGCCAAACCGCCTGTTGCGTCAAGTGAGCCGCTCCGGTTGGAGCCGCATTCGAGAAAGACCTGTGCAAGAGAAGATGAGTACCGGCAATCCTCGAACAACCTTCATGACCGGCGCGAGCGGTTTCCTCGGCCACTACGTCTTGCGCGATCTGCTCACCCGACAGCGCCGCGTGGTCGCGGCCCTGCGCCACCCGCTCGCCAGGAGTGCCCGGCGACTGGCGTACCTGCTCGAACAGATCGGCTTCGACGCCGCGCCGTGCATCGCGTCAGGACAGCTGACCCTTGTCGAAGGCGCCCTTCCGGACCACCTGCCCGAACCCACCTGGGGCCACACCGACGACGTGCTCCACAACGCCGCCAGTCTGGAGCTTTTCTCTAACGGCAACGGTGACGGCGACCCCTTCCGCACCAACGTGAAGGGAACCCGGGCCCTGATCGAGTGGGCCAACGCCCACGGCGTCAAGACCATCCATGCCGTCAGTACCGCCTACACCTGCGGCTGGAACGACGGGCTCATTCCCGAGGCCTTCCACTCGCCCGCCCCGCGATTCCAGACCGACTACGAGAGAAGCAAGTGGCTCGCCGAGAGCCTCTTCCGCGACTGGTCGCAGCAGCCCGAAAGCGTGCTCACCATCTTTCGGCCGAGCTTCCTCGTCGGCGATTCCCAGACCGGATACACCACCCAGTTCGCAGGGTTCTACCAATTCGCTCGCCTCGTCAGCGTGCTCAAGAACCGTTACCAGGACCCCCACAACGGGAAGCTCACCCATATCCCCTTGCGCATCCCAGGGCGACCCGAGGACGTACAGAACATCGTCCCGGTCGACTTCGTCGCCCGTATCATCACGGAGGTGGTGCTCGACTCCAATCGGCACGGACGGATCTACCACCTCACCAACCCGCAGCCGCCGACCAACGAGCTGATGAAACGCTGCTACGAGGATTACTTCGGACTGCACGGAGGGTATTTCGCTGACCCAGCCACGGTGCTCGGCCACTGCACCTCAGCCGAATCCCTGCTCTGGGATGAGTACCACCTGCTCACCCCGCGCGTCGTCCACGCGCCGCACTTTGATACCGCCAACACCCGTTGCGTCATGGACGAGGTCGGTCTTACTTTCCCCATCCTCGATCGCGAGCGCATCTGCATGCTCATCGACTGGGCGGCTCGCCAGCAATGGGGCCGCAGGTCGCCCGCTCGCCGACGTGAACGCGAAACCGCCTCCTAGAATATCTCGTGCGGTTGTGTAGCGACCGACGCGGGCTTGCCTGCCCTTCTGGCCGCTTCGATGGCCTCGCGGAACGCCTGCCTCTCGGCATCCGGCACCACGAACACCGCGTCGCCACAATCTCGGTGGGCAAGCAGACGCGACATCAGACTCGACGAGGTCGTCTCCGCTTGGTGAAAGGCCTTCCATCCCTTGTACTGGCTCAACAGATTGCCGTCCCGGTTGGGTGTACTGCCGGCGATGTAGGTTTGCAGCGAGGCAACCGGACAGACATACAGGGCCAGCAACTCCTCGACATTGGCGATGCCTACCCCGGCCAGCGACTCGGCCACCGCGGGGTTCCGATCCCAGTCTTTCCGCAAACGCTCCACGTCGACGCGGATCGGCCCCGTCGAGGCCATGAGCAGCACTTCCTCCTGCGAAAGCCATACCAACCCATCCGGGAAAACCTCCGCGAAAGCCGCCAACAGCGACCGAATCCCCTCCTCGTCAATCCCAAAGAGCCCGAACCACTGCATGAAGATGCCACCCTCGACCAGCCTGCTACGGCATAGCTCGTAGTACTCCGCTGTATACAGGGCGGCCGACCCCATCCAGTAAGGAGCGATCGGGTCGCTCGACAGTACCCCGAACCGCTCGCGGCTCGTCGCCAACAAGTGTCGGCCATCCTGAAACAGAATCCGCACCTTCGGGTGCTTGGTAACGCCGTGGTTCACCTCCGCGAAGCAGGCCGCCGCTCGCACAATGTCCGGCTCAATCTCCGCCACGGTCACGCGCCGCACACGCTCATGCAGCGCGGCCGAACCAGCCGACGCACCAGCCCCCAGACCAACCAGGACAACATCCTCCGGCGACGCACTCAACATGGCCGGCAAATGACCCAGCAGCCGCAAATGCTGAAGCGCCATCGGCTCGCTGCCCGCACAAGCCAAACCGTTCACCTTCAGCATCAGAGCGTTCTCGCCCATGCGCTCCACAACCACCGGGGCCATCGCCCCTTCGCTGAAGAACACCATCTCCTCGTCGCGCGAGCCCAGCAACCCTTCACCGCTGTAGGAGTGCCCCTGCCTGTAGAGCTGCTTCGGCACCGGCACGTACGCCGCCACCAACACCCCTGTCAACGCGCCTCCCAGAGCCAGACGCCGCGGCACGCGACGAATGAGAAACAACTCCAAGCCGACAAACGCAGGCACCAACGCGAGTCCCAACAAGTACCATGAACTGGTAAAATGCTTGGCCAACCCCTGCGCCACAAAGCACAACCGCAGAGGCGCCGACGTGAACACCGCGACGACCACCCCCAGACCCACAACCAGCCCGACCCACCACGGAGTACGTCGCCCGAGGAGCAGGATCGCCGCCGCGGCAATCGGCAACCAGACCAGATGCGCCCCCGCTGTCGAACTACCGAACCGCGGAATCAGCACAAAACTCGTCAGCAAGGATCCCGCTACCGCACCCAGGGTGTTGAACGCGTACAAACGCCCGATGGAGCGGGCCGCATCGTTTCCCTCTTGCCCGAGGCACCCCACCGACAACGGAAACGCCATACCCCAACCGATGGCCGCGGGAAACACAACCACAACCACGCGAATCAGATCGCTCGCCGCCGTCCCCGCGAAACCGCCGCCCAAGACCAGCCAAGGCAGGAAATAACGCCAGCCGGCCACCAGCGGAACCACCAGCGAGATCACACCGATCAAAGCCGCCGTGCCCAGCTGAACATCGATCATCGCTCGACGCGGATCATACCCCCGGCGCACCAACTGGCCGCCAATCGCGCTGCCTAACCCCAAACCCGCAAGAAACACCGCCAACAACAGACCGAACGCATACGTCGTCGTTCCCAGCAACACCGAGTACAGCCGCCACGCGACAACCTGAAATGACATCGCCGCCAGCCCACTCAACGCGTAAGCCAGCATCACCGACAGATCCGCCCCCCCGGCAGGCGCCGCCAGAGCTACCCCTGACGCCGCCCCTTCCTCCTTCGCACCCGCCCTGCCGAGACCGCCGGAAACAGCCACCGCAATCAACGCCGCCGCCACGTTCATGCCCACCGCGAACAGGTTGGCTCCCAAGAGCCCCCACATCGGCAGCAGCAACAAAACGCCCGCCAATACGCCCGCCACCGCCCCAATCAGGTTCGCCGCGTAAAGCCAGCCGAGCACGTAACCGCGACGCGACTCGTCAAAGCAGCGGGCCAAAACCGGAAAAGTCGCCCCCATCAACAACGTCGGCGGCACCAGTAGAACAACACACAACAACGAGCCAAACACCAATGCCTGACCGGGCGAGGCCGCTAATGTGAAGTAGGTCGCTCGCACAAGCATCAGTGCGTGAGGCAACAAGAGGGCCAGCAGCCCAATCCCCAGCTCCATCAGGGCGTACATGCGGACAGAGTTCAGACGCACGGGCACCAGCCGGCCGCAGACCAGACTACCCAAGAACAACCCGCCCATGTAGCAGGCCAGCAACACGCCGATGCTTTGTGAACCCGCCCCAATCGTCAGATGCAGCAGTTGAAACCAGACCAGCTCGTAAACCAGCCCCGCCGCTCCCGAAAGCAGCAGGGCTGCGCACAAAAGTGGCCAGCGATTGTCACGTGAATTCATCATGCCGCAAAGGTATACCCTGCGACCGCTCCCCGCAATCTCAGATCCGCCATATCGGGCCGCATCCGCAACGCTCGGCTCGCACAGCCCGCCCAACCGCCGCATGCCCTCGCCGGCACTCTACTCGCACAGCGGTACGCCCGCCTCGCACAGCGCCGCTCGCAGGTCGGCCAGACGCAGCACGCGCGGCAACGCACCGGCCATCGTCATGCCCATCCCGTTCGAGCTCGACGCCCGCAGACTCCCGTGTGCTGCCTGCAACGAGATCAGCGTCGACTGCAGCGGGCTGCCGAAATGCCAGCCATCCTCGATACTGAGCAAGACATCCGGCGTGTGCGTCACCAAGCCGTGAAACGCTCGCCACAACCGGGCCACCACGTCCGGGTACACATGATCCGCCGTCGCCTCGAACAGCACGCGATCAGCCACCTCACCCGCGGGCCCGACCAGTCCCTCCTGCCGCAAACGCTCCCACACCAACCCCAGTTCCAGCGGATCGCCCTCCCACGGCTCATACCGGAAGCCATCCACGGTGCGGCCAATCCGCGCCCGGCCCGTCTTGCTCAACACCACCAGCGAGTCCTCGCCATCACGGTACGCCGCCAACTCCACCCCCTCGACGCCAATCACATCTCCCGCCACGCGAGCCGGCTCATGCGTGTGCAGAGCCACACAGGTCACCATCCCAAACTCCGGCAGCACCACGTCGCCCGGCCGGTCCAGCGATGACCGCACCCGATAGCCCATCCGCTCAAGCAGCCGACCCAGCCGAAGCCGCCGACTGGCCACCAGATTATGCCCGTGATCGCTCAAAAGCGTCACCCGCACCCGCCCCCGTGTCGCGTGTACCAGCGTGCGGCACAACCGGTCCACCTGGACCAGCGCATCCGCGTGCCCGTTGCGACCCGCCCGGGCCCCTTGTGCCGACGTGCCTACCACATAAACCACCGTCAGCTTCTCGCCGCGCTCGTACCGCTCCATGAACAGCCGCTGGATCCGACCCAGCTCGTGATGAAACCACGGGCGATAGTCAAGATAGGCCAGCGAATGCATCGTCGGCCGAAGCCCGTAATCGACCCCCGCACGCCACGGCGTGTTGCCGCCTTCGGCATAAACAAAGTATCCCGCGGTCAGCCGCCGACCGTCAAAGTACTCCGACTCGATACCCGGACACGGGGCCATGCCGAAAAACTCCGTCAGGGCCGTGTCCGTCATCACCGGAAATGGACTGACCACCTGCGAAGGCGGTGCAAAATATCGCAGCCGACCGTGCCGCCACACCTCGTCGGCGATCGCGATCGGGATGCTGTCCAGGATAATCACCAGGTGCCGCTGTTCCTCCACTGGAACAGACGCCAGGTCGATCTCCTCATCGACCCGCCCGTCCTCGTTCGTGTCGTAGCCGATCGCAGCAATCCGACCGTCGCTCGCCAGAATCTCGCGGAAGTCCGCTCGCCCGCTGCCGTCGGTATCGTACCCGTACGCCAGCCGCTCGCCGGGCAGTGTTTCGCTCGCGACCGGCACTGCCGGCACCAGCCGGGCTCCAGGCCCCGCGCACCCCGCGCCACATGCCGTCGCCACAATCCCACAAGCCGCAATCGCCAGCGCAAGCAACAAGCCCCTCACGCCTTCGCCCCTAACTAACCCCGCTGACCCACACTTCTCAATTCGCACTGCTGACTTCTCGCTTCTCGCTGACAACGTTTCACATCTCACTTGCAGCGTCGCACGTCCCACGTCTCACGTACAACGCCGCACGTCCCCAACCCGCCCACGCCTCCGTGCCTCTACCCCTTCCGCCTCTGTGCCTCCGTGCCTTCTGCCTTTGCGCCTTCTCCCCCTACCCCTCCGGCCCCTCGTACTCCGCGCACGTCCGCGGCGTCTCCCACACGCACACCCGCTTGAGCTCGGCCGGCCCGAAGCGCCCGTGCAGCAGACCCCAAATCACCCGCACAATATTCTCCACCGACGGATTCATCGCGGCGAACTCCGGACAGTCCGTGTTCAGATACCGGTGGTCCAACCGGTCGATCACTCGCTCCTTGACCACCTGCTCGAATTGCGACACCGGCAATAACACGCCCGTCCGCCCATCCGGCTCGCCCGCCACCGTCACCTCGACGACGTAGTTGTGCCCATGTCCGCTGGGGTTGCCGCACTTGCCAAACGCCTGGCGATTCTCCTCCTCGCTCAGCGCCGGGCAATGAAGCCGATGAGCCGCCGAGAACTCGAAGACCTGCTTCACCTCAACCATGTCCAGCTTCTCCGCCTTGACCCCATACCATAGGCAAGGTGTCAGCCCCACCCGCCAATCCACCCATCGACCTCCGGGCGGCACATGGCTCAGCAGCTCGCCCGCCACCGCGCGGACCAGCCGCTCGCCACCACACGGACCATGAGCGACGAGCCCATTCACCGCCGGGACGGCATGCTCCCGGACGACCCCATCAACCCACGAGATGTTGCACACGTACCCCGTCAACGCGTCCGGCTCACCCTCGATTCGCGCCCGCACCACCAAGTAAGGCTGCACGCCGGTCGTCGCCGGCCCACCGCCCCATGCGTGAGCCTCGGGCAACCCCGACGACGAGCCCACAATGAATCGCACTTCACGGGTTAGGAGCATAGGAATCAATTGTAGACCCGCCGGTCGCCCACGCAACAGGGACACAATCAGGAATGGAGAATGTGGAATGCGGAATAAGGGACGGGGAATGGAGCACGCGGAACGCGGAATGAGGAATGAGGAATCACGAGCACCGAGCCTGAAGGGCTCATTCCGTCAGCCCAGGCCGCAGGCCTGGGGACGGGATCACCCAATCCAGGCCGGTCCTGAAGGGACCGTTCATGCCGTCGCTTCCGTTGGCCCAGCTCGCGTTGTCTTTCGACGCACGATCTCCGTTTGCACCCTTCTCCAGCATCTCAGTGTCCTCCTTGAACCGCTCCGATACGGCACAGACATCTTACATGCGTGCCGCCGGCCAATCCGCGCCACCACCGGTCAACCCTGTCCGGACGGAAGGCCGCACAACAAGGCTGTGCGATTCGACCCTGGCCGGTTTTCCGTCTCCTTCTGTCGTCCCCGTGGCTTGCTTTGATTGCGTGATAATGCAAGTGCTGACCAGTACTTACAGGAGTCCTCCCTCAGTGGGCATTTTCCATTCTTCGATTTGACACGCTTCGTTTCCTGGTGTAAGCTAAATATACTAGAGACAGGCTCCCGAAGGCGTGCTGTCCATGCCGGAGGGTCACCCCACTCAGCACGTAGCTGCCTGTAGGACAGTCGAACACCGGATCGCTGCGGGCGTCATGGCGTCGCCTGCGGGCGCTGCCCAGCAATTCTGTGCTGCCCCTGGTTGCCGGAGGTCGAGCATGAAAACCGGCCCGTCGGCTATACGCACGATGAGTCTTCCCCAGCGATGCAAAATCCATCACCACGAAGGCACGGTGGACACGGAGAAGACTGGCGATTCTGGCGAAAACCAGGGGATCTCGGAATCTCACGTGAGGTGCGGTCGTGGTTTTGTTGGTCTGTCAGCACAAAACGCTCTTCTCCGTGCTCTCCGTGCCTCCGTGGTGCCATGTTGTATGCAACTGGGGGGTCTTCTATGGCCTGTGGCGTTCTCGTCCGACCCGGCCGGCGCTCCGTGTAGTCCCCTCCCGGACGCTGATCGCACGCTCTACAACCAGTTGTCCTCCAGGAAGTATCGAGTACTTCACGCGAAACCCGTATTTCCGTGGGGCTGTGCTCGTCCGGCTTCGCCCCGGGGCGAGCGAGTTGCCGGCGGCGGGGAAGACCCCTGTGAGTCCGACCCCTGCCTCCCCAAGTGCGACCCCTGCGGGTGCCCCGAAACGAATGTCTGCCCGGACTGCCCGTGCGATACCGGGGAATGCTGTGACAGCGGGAACTGCGTCGTGGCAACCTGCAATGACCTGAACCCCTGTACCGATGACGTGTGCGTTGATGGGGAATGCCAGCACACCAACAATACCGCCACCTGTGACGATGACGGTAACCCCTGCACAACGGATGTATGCTCGGGAGGCGTCTGCACACATCCGAATAAGACCGATGGAAGCCCCTGCCCGGATGACGGCAAACCCTGCACGAACGATCGATGCCAGTCTGGAAACTGCGTGCATCCTGACAAAGTCGTCGGCTCTCCTTGCCCCGACGACGGCAACCCGTGTACGCAAGATCTGTGCGATGGGACTGGCTCATGTGTGCACCCTCCCAGATGCCCAGCCGGTGATTGCTGCTTCCAGGGAGCCTGTGGGGCCTCAGATTGTACGCCCACGAGAATAACTGGGGGCACGAACTGTTGTGACGGTGGAGTGTGCGGGCGCTACGAGACCTGGGCAACTCACCTGTGCGGTGCGTCGAACTGTGCCAATGATCCGGAGGGCATCAAAGTCTGTCAAACCATTGGAGTTAATCCAACAGGCGGAACGAGGTGGAATGGGGCCTGCAGTAGCTATTTTCCCCCAGAGGAGTGCCCAGATAACTGCTATCTTTTTGTGCTGATGCCGCCGTATTTCTTTCCGGCGGACACGACATGCTGCTGTATTGAAGGTGATTAGGACGAAAAGAATCCGGCGCCGATCATGGAGCATAAGCGATGATTTCCTCTTTTGTTTGGATGACCGTCTTCTTGTCAGGTCCCTCACAGGTTCCAACGGTTGATGCGATCCGCGATGCGGCTGCCGCCAACCGCGATCACATCGAGTCGTTTGTCCTCAAAGCTCATGCGATCGAGACAGAGAGGGGAGAGATTCCCCCCGACCAGGATGACA
>Ga0123329_1000605_pt1 | contig 36544 bp, 26 predicted proteins | sample BioC12SIPDNA_FD_89703 | JGI IMG/M metagenome (GOLD analysis project Ga0123329, IMG submission 89703) | Anaerobic biogas reactor microbial communites from Washington, USA - Biogas_R1_B C12 SIP DNA | ecosystem: Engineered > Bioreactor > Anaerobic > Unclassified | place: Washington, USA | collected...
ATCCTCCTGACCCCCGGCCCGGCGTTGGAGATCACCGTAGACCAAGAGTGACCCCGGACACCATCAACAAGTTGACTCGATCCTGACGGCAACAAGTTGCCTTGGTCCTTACGTCAATGAATTGACTCGGTCCCATGACGTCAAGAAGTTGACTCGGTCCGCCGTCAACGAGTTGACTTGGTCCCATGACGTCAACCAGTTGACTGGGTCCTGACGGCAACAAGTTGCCTGGATCATCCCGCGAGGGAGCGCGGTTGTTCGTCGCACGTTGTATAATGGCGTGCAGCCCGCGACGGGGGCGGCGGCGAGTCGCCCCGCCCGGTGCGGCAGTCGATGTGTTGGAGGCTTCCCATGACGCGCTATCGAATCAGTCTCTCGGTTCTCGCGGTGATCGGGATCACGCTGCTGGCCGGATGTCCCTTCTCGCCCGAGGCGACAACCTATCTGGGTGTTGAAGTCCAGGATGTCACGGTCACGGGGCTGGGAGGGGTGCTGGTCACCCAGCAGACTCAGAACGCGGGGCTAAACCCTGATCGTCTCCTGGCCAATGATATCATTGTATCGGTCACTCCGCTCGACGGGCAGCAAGTCGCGGTATCCAATGTCGCCGCCCTGCGCCAGGCCCTGGCCAAAGTGTCTGTGGGTAGAATGGTCCAGGTGAATGTCTACCGCCCGGCGTTCGCCAACGACGGTACCCCGATTCGCGGCTCCTACAAGGATCTCCTGACGCTGATTCTCCAGGTCGACCCGACCAGCGGCGGGGTCCCGACCTTCCTGGGCCTTCACGTCACCGAGAACGCCGGCACCGGCGTGCGGATCGTCGCGGTTCCCGAGGATACCAGCACCGTGGGGGGGATGCAGGTCGGTGATGTGATCGTGGCCCTGGACTCGACGAGCATCACCTCTGTGGACGGCTTCCGCGCCGTACTGGCCAAGGCCAACCCGGGCGGTCAACTGACCTTCAAGTACCGCCGGGAGGGGTCAGCGGATGATCTGACCACTCCGGTGAGCATTGGAGCCGAAGCCAATCGGGATCTCCCCTTGGTGGGGCTCACCGTGCAGGAGCTGACGACCGCCTTGGCCAAATCGTGGGGATACGGTGAAGTCGAGGGTGTCAGCATCAGCGCCTTACTCTTCGACTCGCCCGCATTGCTGAGCGCACTCATGGCCGGCGACGTAATCACCAGTATCAAAGGCGAGAATGACGCGGACGAAGTGCAGGTGACCGGCTCTTCCGCGTTCGTCAGCGCCATTGCCGCGCGTCGGGGACAGTTGCTTTCGATTCGCTATGTTCGCGCCAAAGTACCTCGAACTCCCACCGAGGTACGCCTGCTGGCTGAGCCCATCGTGCCGGAACCCGCCCCGAATATCGGGCTCGGGTTCAGAGCTGTCGAGGTGGAAGCCGCGGCACCGCAGGGAGGCGCATTGGTGGTCAGCGTCTACCCCGACGGACCGGGTGACAAGGCGGGGATTCTGGAGCAGGACGTTATTCTCTCCGTCGATCGCGTCGCGGTAGCCAATTCGACCGAGTTCTGGCAACAAGTCAAGGAGTTGTATGAAGGCAAGGATTTGACCGTTGTGCTGGAGACCTTGACGGCGGGGGTGCCCCAGTACCGCAATCTGCTCCTGACTTCGACAGCGTTGCCCGCGTCCGGCTCTTGAACGGGCGGCATCAACGAACAACGAGGGGCGAAAGCCTGTGCATAGGCTTTCGCCCCTCATCTGTCGGCTCGCGCCGCGAAGGTCGAGGCTCTCATACCGAGACCACTTCGGTTACCTCCGGCACTTTCTCGCAGAGAATGCGCTCCACTCCCATCTTCAGGGTCATATTTGCGGATGGGCAGCCCACACAGGCACCCCGCAGCCGAACATGAACGACACCATCCCCGGTCACGTCGACCAGTTCGATGTCTCCACCGTCGCCCTGCAACGCGGGCCGGAGCATCTGCACCACCGCGGCGACTCGGTCTTTCACGGAACCCTGGGCTTGATTATCGCCTTCTGACATCATCGCGTACCTCACCTACGATATCCGACGCGGCCTGTGGGGCGACACCCCATCGCGCCCGCGCCCGTTCACGCCGAACAGTATAGCCGGTCCAGCCGCCTGCGGACAAGCGAGGCAAAATGGCGAATGCCCAAGGCCCAATGACCAATCAATGACCAAGCCCGAAGCCAGAACGCCAACCGCGAGCGGGGACGTTGGTCATGGGTCATTCGGACTTCCTGGGCCATTGGGGCTTCGCCATGGGTCATTCCACCCGCGGATGGCGAGTTACGCCCGAATGTAAAGGAATGAATGAGAGCGCAAAGGAGTTCAGCCCCGCGATTTTCGCAGCGCCCCATGCCTCCGTCAGGCGACAGCGGCAGTCTCGAACTTGACGCTGACCCGCTTGCTGACGCCCGCTTCCTGCATGGTGATGCCGTACAGCACGTCCGCAATGCTCATCGTCGGCTTCTGGTGCGTGATGATGATGAACTGGGTGTGTTCCAGGAACTCGCCCACGATGCGGTTGAACCGCTCGTTGTTGGCCTCGTCAAGCGCCGCGTCCACCTCATCCAGCAGGGTGAAGGGCGACGGCCGGCTCTTGAAAATGGCCATCAGCAGGGCGATCGCCGTCATGGTTTTCTCGCCACCGCTCAGCAACGAGTTCGTCCGCAGCTCCTTGCCCGGCGGCTGAGCTTGAATCTCAATGCCCGCCTCGAGCACGTCCAGCGGTTGGCCCTCCGGCGCCGGCTCGAAGAAAACGTCCGCCTTGCCGCCGCCAAACAGTCGCCGGAACATCTCGTTGAAGTGCCCACGAACCGTCTCAAACGTTTGGGTGAAACGCTCCCTGCACTGGCGATTCAACTCCTCGATGAGCTCCTCAAGCTGCGACTTGGCGCTCCGCAGATCGTCTCGCTGGGTCGTCAGGAACCCTTCGCGTTGCTCCAACTCCTCCTGCTCGGCAATCGCGTCCAGGTTGACGTTGCCCAGTCGGCGGATCTTGTCCTTCAAATCATTGATCTCGGCCTCGACGGCGGACCAGTCGAGCTCCTGATGCTCATAGCCGGCGTACGCTTGCTGCAAGTCCACATCGAGTTCATCCCGGATGCGGCTGAGCAACTCCTCGGTGCGGATGCGGCACTCGCGAAGATCCATCTGCCGGGCGGTCAGATCCACCTCCGCTTGTTCGAGCCGGCTGCGGTCATCCTTCATCTCGCCGGCCAGTTGCTCGATCCGGACGGCGATCTCCTCGCGATGCCGGCTACTGGTCAGCACCTGCCCGTCAAGATGCTCCTTCTCGGCGTAGAGGTCCGCCAGCCGCGTCTGGGCGTTCAACACACTGCGTTCCGCCTGCGTGCTCCGCTCTCGTGCCTGCTGCGCCTCAAACGCCGCCGCCCGCACCGCTTCTTCGCAGCCCTGCCGGCCGGTACGCAGCGCCCGAGACCGATCGCTCAACATGCTGCGCTGCTGGCCCAACTCCGCCGCCTCAATCTTCGCGCGCGTCAGCCGCTGAGATACCTCTTGACGGCGAGCCTTGGCGCCCTCAACTTTCTGCTGGAGGTTAGCGACCTCCTGGCGACCATGTTCGCCCGCCTGCTCCAACTCCAATAGGACAACACGGTTCTGCTCGACCCGACGTTGGGCGTCGGCCATGCGGGTATCGACCGAATGAAGGTCGCTGGCAATCTCCGGCTGCACACGCCGCAAGCGGTCGATCGCGCTTTGCGTCGCGTTGCGGGCCGCGTTGTTCTCCGCCTCGGCGGTTCGGGCGTCCGCCCGGGCGTTACGAAGCTCCTGCTGCCGACGCTGGATCGCCGCCGCCTCCGCCGAGGTCTGGGCCAAACGCTCGGTCATGCTCGTGATCCGCTGCTCGACCTCCGCGATCTGCGAGTCAATCTCGCGCAGCTCGCTCTTACGCGAAATCAGGCCAGTCCGAGTGCCCGCCGGCCCAAGTTGGCAGATGCCCAACGGGTCCAGCAGCTGACCGCTCAACGTCACGTACCGGTAGATCGGCGGGTTCTGCTTCGCCATCCGCAGGGCGTCTTCCATCGATCGTACGATGATCGTCCGACCCAGGAGATGACGTACCAGCCGCTCGCCCGCGGCCGGATAACGCACCAGGCTCATCGCGTAGGCCACGAAGCCTTCCTGCTGCGTGAAGTCCCGCCCATTCACAAACGGCGGCAGGAGATCCAGGCAGAGTGTCGGAATGCGGCCCGGAAAGTCCGCCAGCATCTGTGCGTCCGCCAGCAGGGCCCGACTGTCCTCGACAACCAGGTACTGATCGAACTCGCCCAGCGCGGTCTCAATCAGCACCGCGCTGGATACGTCGGCGGCAATCAGATCGGCAACCATGCCCCAGACGTAGGGGAACGCCCGCCCGGTCGAATCCTGCTCCTTGCGGTGGAGCAACTCGCGAATGCCGGCGTCGACACCTTCGTGCTTGCGGTCCAGGTCGACCAACGTCTGCTTGCGGCTCAACATGCCGCTGCGGTGTTCCTTGGCCGCCGCCAGTTGACGACTCAACTCCGCCTGGTTGGCGTCCAGTTGCGTCGCCGCTTCCTGTTTCTGCTCCAACTCCAGCGTCTGACGGCGAATCAGGTCCGCAAGCTCCGTAGCCCGCTCATCGTGAGCAGCCCGTGCCGTGGCCAACTCCGCCAGCTCCGATTCCACCTGCCGCTGACGCTCCCGAAGCCGCTCGCCCTCTCCTTCAAGACGATGTTGCTCGCGAGTCAGCGACTCAATCTCGTTGTTCACCTGCGCCGTGCGACGGAGAACCTCGACAATCGCGATCTTGCCTTCTTCAACGCGCGATTCGAGCGACGCCAGTTCACGCCCCAGCACGCCATCCTCGGCGGTCAAGGAATCTTCGACGGCATGGGCGGCCTCTAATCGCCGGTCCAGGGCCTGCGCCGCCCCTTCGACCTCCTGAAGCTGTTGCTCCAGACGCAGAAGTTTCTGACGCTCACCGGCCAGCCGTTCAAGCTCGCGCAGACGCACCTTGGAGAGCATCTCGACCTGTTGTCGTGACTGCTGTGCCCGCTCGCGTTTCTCGGTCATCTCGGCCGCGTTGGCGAGTACTTGGCGTTGCAGCTCCTGTCGCTGGGCGTCGAGACCATCCAATTCCGTTCGCCACTGGCTCTCCTGCGCCTCCGCCGACGAGATGGCCGTGCGCAACCGAGTCACGTCATCCTGAAAGGCTCGCGCCTGCTCGGTCAGATCGGCGGCGCGTTCACTCAGGCGGTGATACTCGGCCAGCGCGTATGTCGCCCGCTTCTCCCGGAGTTGCTGGTCATAGACCTGGAAATTGCGAGCCTTGCCCGCCTGGTACTTGATGCTCCGCAGCCGCTTCTCGAGTTCTTCAACGACGTCCTCGATCCGTAGCAGGTTCTGATCGACCCGTTGCAGCTTGCGCTGGGCCTCGACTTTGCGGGCTTTGTACCGGCTGATCCCCGCCGCTTCCTCGAACACCGCTCGCCGTTGGGCCGGGTTCGCCTGGATCAGGTACGTCACCTTGTTCTGCTCGATCACCGAGTACGCCGACACGCCGATGCCCGTGTCGAGAAACAGCTCCTTGATGTCCTTGAGCCGGACCGCCTGGTTGTTGAGCAGGTACTCGCTTTCCCCGGTGCGGTAGAGCCGCCGGGTGACCTTCACCTCATCGGTATCGCTGGGGAGACGGCGGTCGCTGTTCTCAAACAGCAGATCCACTTGGGCCATCCCCGCCGCTTTTCGCGTACCCGAGCCGGAGAAGATCACATCCTGCATCTGTTCGCCGCGTAGACTCTTGGCGCTCTGATCGCCGAGCACCCACTTGATCGCGTCGACGATGTTGCTCTTGCCGCAGCCGTTCGGGCCGACAACACCGGTGATGCCGGGCGGAAAATCGAACTCGATCTTGTCCGCGAAGCTCTTGAAGCCCTGGCAGGTAAGTCGCTTGAGAAACATGCCTGTGTCGGGACCTCCGTGTACCCAACCCTACCCGGCTCCGGCGAGACCGGCGATGGACTGGCCTGGGTCTTTCCACCTCAGACGGCAGGGCGTCACCTAGCCCAGCGGCACACAATGTACACGCTATATGCGGTTTTGCCAAGGTCTGATACCCACATTTTGTGGATTTGTGCGTAACTCGTTGACCGCATGGTGGAAGGGGCAGGGGCTTCGCCGAGGCCAAGCCTGAAGCTGCAGGCATGCTCCGAGACAGGGCAACCCCAGGGGGGGGGGCGGATCGCTCCGGCGGTGGCTGGCCCCGCTTTCCCGCCGGCGTCGACATCCTTGCGCAGGTGGCCGGTCCCCACGCGGTCAGGGTAGCGGACGGATGCGGATGTCCTTGAACTCGATCGCGCTGCGGCGGTCGTGCATCTGGAGGGCAATGGCCCCGGGACGGACAATCGCGAGGTTCTCCGCTACCGTGCAGGTCTTGCCGTTGACCCGGACGACGGTCCGCGGCCCCTCGGCGATGATCTGGATGGGGAACCACGCTCCGTCCGTAGCCGCCAGCGGATCGGCTCGCATGTGGCCGTAGATGCTCCCTGTCGGGTTGCTCACATCCGGGATGTTGAGGATTTGCACCTCGTAGCCGCGGTCCGGGGGGACCAGCGACTTCCAGCGGTAGAAAATCCCGCTGTTCGCGTGCCGGCTTGTTCGGACGTAGGCACGCAGTTCGAAGTTCTCGAACTCACGCTCGCTCACCAGGTACCCGGTGCCGGTTGTCCGGCCGTGCAGCACGCCGTCCTCGACCTCCCAGCAGGGCGAACCGATGATTTTCCAGCCGGTCAAGTCGCGCCCATTGAAGAGCGAAAGCCATTGACTCCCCTCGCGAGGGGGCAACTCGCGAATCCGGATGTTGCGGAGCGAGAGCCGCGTGCCGAGATCCTGGAATCCGATGTAGCCCACACGATGGCGGTAGCGGAGCTCTTGGTCGGCGGCACAATTCACGTCCTGAACGAGCTGGTCGTTAATCCGCACTTGCAGCACGGGCCAGTCGACCAAGACTTCTACAGTATTCCACCGGTTGAAATCGCCGGTAGCGATGACCGAAGCGTGCCGCACCCCGGTGATGCTGCCGGAGGGCAAAGCCTTGGCTCCGTCGGCCACGTCGTCGCCGAGCTGAATGCGGATACCCACGTCGCCGGCTTTGCCGTGGGGTGGTGCATGCAGAAGCAGACCGGTCTGGCTGTGCTTGGGGCCTTTGTATTCCAGCCGAAGGACGTAGTTCTCATACGTCCGCTCGCTGCAAAGCCAGGTGGGATAGCCCCCCAGCGTTGTGAACTCAAGTACTCCCTCGCGTATCTTGAAGGCGTCCTCCTTGCCGTCGACGATGCGCCAGCCGGCGAGGTCGAGACCGTTAAACAGAGAGACGAAATCTTCGTTGGCCGGAGCTGCCGCGGGCGGCTTCGGTCTATCGGACGTTGATCCGCCGGCCGAGGGAGAGGGCTCGATGGCGGACACCAACGACAGCACCGCGACGATCCAGACGACAGGCATGGGCAACTCCTCGGGCTATGCCGGTTGATCGCCACCCATCCTAGCCGCGTTCTAACCCTTTTTCAAATCCAAGGTTACGACCTTGTCGGGGCTTCGTGTCGCGCTATATCAGTCTGCGATGCGAGATCTCAAGCGACAGGGATGAAGCGATCATCGCTGGCCGTGCGCCCAGGCGGATTGTCGTCCTTGGATCTTCCCCGCGACAGCGTCGGTGTGGATTCTGCGATTGTGGACGCGCAGGCATTGGCGTGCGGCGAACTTTCGGTACAATGGAGGTACCGAGATTCGCGGAGCGGCTGAGCCTCGCGCGCAGCAGGGCGGCAGGCTCACTTTGGGGCGGAAACGTGGAAGTCGGCAAGACACGGGCGGTGTGCGCGTTGGCGGTCGGGCTGTGGCTCGGGCTGGCCGTGACGGTGCGCGCCGGCGAATACACCGTTCTCATCGACGACAACCTCCAGTCCTACGCGTCTCATAGCGCTTTCAAAGCGGTTTGGACCGATACCTATCGTTCCGAGTATGTCTTGGACCTGGGATTCGGAAACGCGGCCCCCTCCTTGCGAATGCCGTCGCCCAGCAGCAACTTCAATGGCCGCTTCTGGCGCAACCTGGGTGGCAAAATCACTCCAAATGATGGTCTGCCGCTGACGTTCACCTTCGATATGCACCTCGATGCCGCTGGTGCGCCGGGATGGAACAACGCCCGCCACTACTGCGAGCTTCGCGGTTACTCGGGAGGATCCTACGGACAAGGTAGCTTGCAGAGTCTGGTCGCGATGGGGATCTACAACGGCTCCGGCGACGCCTTCAGTACGTTGAAGTACCAGGGCCGTTTGTACTCGCCCGGCCTCGGGGACGCATGGTACACGCTCGATGCCGAGGCTTCGGCCCCGAACCGCACGGCCGGCTGGCGTCATATGAAGATCGTGGTGACCACCAGCCAGGTCCGTTTCTACATCGACAACCAACTCGCCGAGGTCGTCCCTCGCAACGTCGCCTACCCGTTCGATACCGTGGTCCTTGGTTCGGACCTGACCGCCAACGGCCACGAAGTCTATGTCGATAACGTCCGCGTCACCGGGCCGCCACCTCCGCCGCCGTGTCCCGACCCGGTCTTCGGCGTGGTGGGCGGCGGGCCCGAGGGCCTGTGGCCCGACGGGGCGGTTGACCTGAAGGACTTTGGCATCTTCCAAGCCTGCTTCACCGGCTCCAACCCGCCGGCCGGCGCCTTCGATCCGCTCCGCTGCGGCTGCTTCGACCGCAACGGCGACCTGAAGGTTGATTCCTACGACCTGCTCAAATTCCAGGCCTGCTGGACCGGCCCGGCCCCCGCGGTCGGCGCTCTCGATCCCGCATGCGATGACTGAGCGGCTAGAGCATTTCACGCAATGGCGTAGCGGCCGCCACCCCTGGTGGCCAGCGAACTCGCAAGGAATACGCCGGTCGCCACGGGGGGCGACCGCTACGATGGGGTATGAATCGCTCTAAGTGACGCGGCAGGTGTGCAAGGCGACACGTGGTCGGATTCGTCGGTACGCCGGCGAGCAGAAGCCAGCAGGTTACCCAGTCAGCGCATGAGCAGGTGAATAGGCCTGACGCCGGATTCGCCGCTTCGCGGAGTAACCCCAGCGAAGATCGCCTCGCCGGATCTCATCATCCTCTGGCCGGCTCAATGTGTACGAACGCACGATTCACCAGAGGGAGCATCTCGACCGCGTCGCGCGCGGCCTCGGCCAGGAGGTGCGACTCGGTCGTCGAGAGTTGCCCGTCCACGCGAGCCGTTAATTCGACCTGCACGAACGTGCCCACGTAGTGCGCCCGGATCTCGTCGATTTCGCGTATCCCGGCCACTGCTTCAGCGGCTCGGCGAATGTCCGCCAACAACGCAGAGTCGGGCGCCCGCCCCATCAGGTAATCGATGTTCTCCATGCCAACCGAATGACCGGCGTACAGGATGTACCCGCCGACCAGCAGAGCCGCCAGATTGTCCAGCATACGCAGCTCGTAGTGGGCCAAGACAACCGCGATCAACCCGACCGCGGCGACAAGCACGTCATTGCGGCAATCGACCGCGGTAGCCCGGAAGGCCGGGCTGTGCAGTTGGCGGGCACGCTGGGCGAAGAAAATTGCCATAGCTGTCTTGGCGACGGCGGTAACGCACAGGGCGGCGATCGGGTAGGGGCCGATCCGCTCGGGAACCGCGGCAGTGAGCAGATTGATCACCGCGGTACGGCACACCTCAAATCCAAGAATGCCGGTGAAGATGGCCACCAGCAAGCCGGCAACCGGTTCCGCCCGTCGGTGTCCGAACGGATGGCTCTCGTCCGGATGCTTCCATGCCCAACGCACGCAGATCAGGATCGCCACCGCGCCGATCAGGTCGGCAAGCGAGTTCAGCGTTTCAGAGTAGATCGTCAGACTGTCGGACAGCCCCGTAGCGGTTGCCTTGAGAACGAACAGGGCGAAGTTCGCTCCCATCCCGACCAGCGTAGCTCGGAAAGCGACGGATCGCACCAGGTATTCATCTCCAAAGGGCTGCCGTCGGCGCCAAGCCCGCGTCAAGCAAGGCAAGGTCGCCGCGGAAGCCACAACAAGTCGCCTTGGTCCCAGATCGGTCAGCCGAGATTGTGGGAACCAGGTGCGACGCGGTCAAGAGCGCGGGGCGCCGACCCATGGAGGACGGGTGCATCCGCCCCTCAGTGGCAAGTCGCCAGAAGCGAAGTATCGAGGGTGGCATGGGTCGGTACTCCGACCCGTGGCCAAACACGGACAACCACTGGTCTGGGTACAGACCAGTGCCACCCAGTACCCCTGAAATTCGGATGCACCCATGGAGGACCGAGTTAACTCGTTGATGGACGGTGCCCAGGTGTAGGTGACGAACAGCAACAAGTTGCCTTGGTCCTGGTGACGGCTTGGTCCCAGTAACGGCGTCCGCAGGCCGCGGGGCGCCATCGATCTTGGCCTTTCCCTGGCTTGAGCGGATAATGCCCCCATGTCGCCGCCGTTCAACGTGTTGTTCCTCTGTACCGCCAACGCTTGCCGCTCCTCGATGGCCGAGGCGATCCTGAGGCACGTTGGCGGCGACCGCTTCATCGCCCACAGCGCGGGTCTGAGCCCGGCCGGCTTCGTTCACCCGCTTGTGGCCCTGGCTCTGCAGCCCTTGGGCATCTCGGCAAGCGACTTGCGCTCCAAGGCGATCGAGGAGGTTGCGTCTCTCTCGCACGACGTGGTCATCACGCTCTGCGATACCGTGGCCTGCGTCCTGGTGCCCGATTGGGTAGGGCAGCCCGTCTTGGCCCACTGGAGTTTGCCGGATCCCGTTCTATACCCGGGAACCAAGGCCGACCGACTCATCGTTGCCGAGGAAGTGGCCCGAAAGCTGCACGGCTTCATCGGCAGGCTCGTCGCTTTGCCCCTCGAGACCATGCCCGCGGGCGAGATCCGCGACGTCCTGTTTGAAATAGGGCAGCCCTGACCCCTGGCAAAGCGGCGGAGGCGGGGTATGATAGGCGATCCGAATGGGACGGCCGTCCAGCCTGCCGATCCGTGCGCGGCGCGATCGGGCGGGAAGGCCGACCCCGACTGCTCGTACCGTATATTCTGGCACCGTCTGAGGCACTAGAAGTTCAGTTCGGAGGAACCCACGATGGCCAATGGCACTCTACCCAGTTATCTCGCGTCCGCTCAGCCCAACCCCGCCGCCAACCGCGGCCCGTGGTACGCCAACATCGCACCCTCGTACTTCGGCATCTTCATGTGGATCGCGTTCTACAACGCGCTGGGCAAGTCCCTCGAACTCGGCGGTCTAGACGTGGCGCTCGGCGGCTTGGTCGTGGCCGCGGTGCTCAGCCACTTCTTGTTCTACAAGGTCTTCGCGATTCTCGGTATGAAGACCGGTTACCCTCTCTACGTCGTCGGTAGCTCAACGTTCGGAACCACGGGCGGCCTGCTCTTCCCCGGTATCTTCATGGGTATTCTCCAGATCGGCTGGTATAGCGTCGGCACCTACTTCGCCACGGACTTGGTGTTGCAGGCGTTCGGTCAGAAAGTCAGTACGGTCTATGGTCCGGGCAGCGGCGAGTTCAGCGCCCTGTTCGTCCTGGTGGCTATCGCCTGGGGTTACATCTTCGCCTCGTTCGGCGCGTTCGGCATCAAGTACGTGGCCAAGGTTTCCTCCTACCTGCCGTGGGTCGCGACGGCCATGCTGGCCATCGCCGCCGTTTGCGCGATCCCCCATGTCGGTCAGTTCAAACTGCCGGAGGCTACCACGAGCACCGTTGCCCCGCTGGCGGCTGCCTGTCTGGTGGCCCAGATGGTCATCGGCTTCTTCGCGACCGCCGGTGCCGCGGGTGCGGACTTTGGTACCGCCGCCCGGAGCGAAAACGACGTCAGCATGGGCGGCCTGACCGGCATCACCCTGTCGATCATCATGGCCGGCGGAATGGCGCTGATCATCGTTGCCGGTGCACAAGGGGCGAGCCCCTCGCAGGATTTCTCCGTGGCCGGCTCGCTGAGCATAGTGAGCCCCGGCCTCGCTCGAATCATGCTGTTGCTCCTGGCCATTGGGTCCATGGCTCCGGCCTGTTTCTGCTCGAGCATCATCGGCAACAGCCTCTCGACCATGATTCCGTCCATGGGACGCGTGCCGCTCACATTGGGCGGTGCAACCATCGGCATTCTTCTGGCAGCCACCGGAGCAGCAGGTAACCTGGGCCCATTCTTCGGTCTGATTGGTGCTTCCTTCGGGCCGATCTGCGGGGCGATCGTGGCGGATTACCTCCTTTCCGGTAAGAAGTGGGTCGGCCCGCGCGAAGGCGTCAATATCGCCGGTTACGCCGCCTGGGTGGTGGGTTTCCTCGTCGGCATCAGCAACAACGATCTGGTCACCAAGATGCTTGGCGGCGAAGGCCACGAGATTCTGCCCGGTTGGCATCCGGCGGCCGTCTACTCCTTCATCGTCGGCTTCATCGTCTACGCCGTGCTGGCCAAGGCAGGGCTTGAGCCCAAGACCGTGTCTTACAACCTGGGCGTGTCAGGCGATGGGGCGACCCAGTAACCCGCCGGGGTATTCGTCGCAGTGACCGCGCTCGACTGGCGGCACGCCGCGACCTGCGCTGCTAAGCGGGATTCGGGAGTGGCTGCACAGTAGCCCGCGAGAACGCCCCAAGAGGTGCAGTAGACGACTGGTGAACTAAGGCCGAGCGCGGCCGAGCCCCAGCGTGTATGCCGCGTTGCGCGGAGGGAGGCGTGCTCGGCAAGATCCACGCTAGGCCCGGCGTTCACGCCGGGTAAAGCGGATACGGCAAACGAATGCCCGACCCCGGTTTACCGGGGTTCTCGATGGGCGGCTTGAGCCATAGCGAATGAGGCGATATCGCAGTCGGAATGAGGTGGTACGGCATTGGGTCAACCCCTGCATCGAGAACCCCGCTGAAGCGGGCTGGGGGCCATCAGTGGGCCGTGTTGGACCCGGCATGAATGCCGGGCCGAGCGAGGATCTGGGAAGGTACGGTTTCCTTCAAGGGGCTGCGTCACGGTTCCGGAGACCGCCGAGAGGTGCGTAAGGGGCGACTGTGCAATCAGAACCGACTCCGGCTTGGGCCGGTCTTTCATCGGCGTTTATCGGCGTCTATCGGCGGTTCGGCACTCCTTGGTTTGTGGGCGGAGCTGACCTGCGACGGCGTTGGCAGAGATGACTCGCAATGACCAGAAGCGGGGGAGCGCGCACGTGCCCGACGCTGAGGTCTCACTCTTTGGAAGGACCGCTTGGCACCACCGGCTGCCTATCGGGCTGTTGCTGATCGGGACGGTCGGCTTCGTCTGGTGGCGGGCCTGGGTCTGTGATGATGCCTTCATCTCCTTCCGCCACGTCACGCACTGCCTGGCGGGCTACGGCCCGGTCTTCAACATCGGGGAGCGCGTGCAGGGCTTCACGCATCCCCTCTGGTTCCTGCTGCTGCTCGCGGTCGGCTCGCTGACCGGTGTCTACGCGGCAGCGGTGATCTGCGGCCTGGCCAGCACGGCGGCCATTGTGCTTCTGCTCCATTGGCAGTTTCGAGGTTACCCGCGTCCTATCTGGCTCGTCTGTCTGGTCGTGGGGCTCCTGTTCAGTTCGCCCACCTTTGTTGAGTACCAGACCTCCGGGCTCGAAACCTCGTTGAGCAGCATGCTGGTCGTGCTCCTGTGCGGCCTCGCGTGGCGCCCCTTGCCCGAGGCGGCCGGCGTGTGGCTGGTCTCCGGCTTGCTGGTCCTCAATCGTCCGGACCATGTCTTTCTGGTCGCGCCGCTCGCGGTCTGGGTACTGATCCGAACCGTCCATCGGCGGCAGTGGCGGGCGCTGGCCGACTGTGCGATCGCGTGTGTGCCCGTTGTCGCCTGGCACACCTTTGCCATGATCTACTATGGCACACCGTTGCCCAACACCGCCTACGCCAAGTCATCGTTGCCGCTCACGATCGCTTGTGCCAAAGGCGTCGCTTACCTTCGCGATTACGCCGGGTACGAATCCTTCCATGCGTTCTGGGCGGCCGCGGTATTGGCCGTTGCCCTGGTGACCAATATCCGCGGCGCCATCCGAGGGCATGCGGCGGCGCCCACACGGCTGTGCCTTGTGCTGGGTGTGCTTGCCCAATTGGGCTACGTCATTTCGATCGGCGGTGATTTCATGCGCGGCCGATTCCTCCTCGCGGTGATGACGGCGACCGCAGTCCTTGGCGTACACATGCTGGCACCGCGGCTCAAACGCAAGATGCTCGAACGCTGGGGGTTGCTCGCTATGGGCCTGGTGCTCATGGCCGGCTGTATCTGGACGGCAGGGCGGGTGGATGGCATGCCCGCTTTCCGCTGGGGGCTGCGGTGCTTGCAGGATATGTTCGTACTCGAACCACTGATGTTGGCGGCGCTGGCGACCTTAGTGGTGGTCGGCGTATGGGGGGGGCGGCGGCGATTGCGGCAGACACTTCCGTTTGGACGGGCGGCGGATGCATTCCTCGGTCTGCTGCTCGTGTCGACGGTTTACCTGCTGGTGCTCACTGGTCACCATGCCCCGGCGCGAGCGGCGGTGGTGTTGTTCGCGGCGACCCTGAGCATGTCGGCCTATGCCCTCGCGGCTTGGTGCGGCGGCCAACGCAAGGTGTCCTCCGCCTTTCTTGCCGTCGCGACGTTGCTCGTCTCCGCCGTCTCGTCGCTCACTGATATCGAGCGGCGTACCCCCGGATTCAGCCCGACTTGCGACGCCGCCGACGAGTATGCCTGGTATCGAAAGGCATGGAACGACACTCGCTTTGCCGAGCAACCCGTCCACGGAAACTCCAATACGCGGGCCTGGGCGGCGATGGGCGACGCGTGCAGGCGTTACACTCGGCAGTACGGCCCCATCACGGTAGTGCACAGTGCGCTGGGTGTTTTCTCCACCCACGCCGGCTCGCTCGTGCACGTGGTGGATCCTTACGGCCTCACCGATGCCTATGTCGCCCGTTTGCCCGCCGGTGCCCACGGACGCGTGGGGCATATGTCCCGAGCCATCCCTCCGGCCTACCTCGAGTCCCGCGGGGCCGTCAACCTTCTGCCCGATTGGGAGCGGCGTCTCAAGGCGATGGATCCGACCCTCATCGCCGACGGCAAACGCATGCGGCGGGAAACATGCTGGGGTGATCCCGACGCTCACCGCCGATGGGAAGCGGTCCGGCTGGTGATCTCCGGCGATATCATGTCCGCCGAGCGATGGCGGCAGATCCCCGGCTTCATCCTCGCTCGATAAACGCTGCGCGCCCCCGCTGTGCTCCCGTGCCCACGCGTGCAGTTGCCTCTCGGGGACCGGCGGCGTTATGATGCTGCCTTCATTGACCCGGACGACGAGCACGGCACAAGCCGCGGACGGCGGTGCTCTTTCGTATGGCCGAATCCCAGGGCGGTTCCCCTGGCGAAACGTGGTCCATCACGCTCGAACCGGGTGGCGACCTGCATGTTCAGGTGAGCGGACGAGATGACGCAAAGCATGACCGACGAACTGAAACTCGCGCACGACGAAGCGGATGCCCTGATCGCGGCGGCCACCAGCGTGGACGCTCTGCGGCAGGCGGAAAGCCGGCTGCTCGGCAAGCAGGGCACGCTGGGTAAACTCTTGGCAAGTATCGGCCAACTGCCCAAGGAGCAGCGCGGGCCGGCCGGCAAGGAGATCAACCTTGCCAAGCAGGCCATCACCGAGCGTTTCGCCGCCGCCCGCGCCAAGCTCGAACACGCGGGCGATCAACAGGCGGTCGCCGGTGCCCAAGCCTACGACCCGACCCTGCCCGGTCCGGTGGTCCCTCGCGGCAGCGTGCACCCCGTCACCGCCGTCCAGTGGGAGATCGAGGATATCCTGGCCCGCCTTGGTTTCGTGGTCGTCAGCGGCCCCGAGATGGAGACCGACTACTACAACTTCGAGGCCCTCAACATCCCGGCCATGCACCCGGCCCGTGATATGCAGGATACCTTCTGGCTGACCAACGGGTGGCTGTTGCGGACCCATACTTCTCCATGCCAGGTGCGAGCCATGGAACGGCTCGGCCCGCCGCTGCGGGTCATCGCCCCCGGACGCGTTTTCCGCTACGAGACCGAGGACGCCTCGCACGCCCACACCTTCCATCAGCTCGAGGGCCTGATGATCGATCGCGGTATCTCCATCGCCAACCTCATCGCGGTGATGAAGCTGATCCTCAGCGAGTTCTTTCGCCGCGAGGTCAAGATCCGCCTGCGCCCGGGCTTCTTCCCCTTTGTCGAGCCGGGCTTCGAGCTGGACATGAGCTGCGAAATCTGCGGCGGCACCGGTTGCCCAACCTGCAAACGCAGCGGCTGGGTCGAGATTTTGCCCTGTGGCATGGTCCATCCCAACGTGCTGCGGGCCGGTGGCATCGACCCGCACGCATACACCGGCTTCGCTTTCGGGCTGGGCCTGACGCGACTGGCGATGATGAAGTACGGCGTGCAGGACATCCGCGGACTCAACAGCGGCGATCTGCGGGCCATCATCCGCCCCGAGCAACGCCACGGCCCGGCCATCATCGAGAAGAATTGACACCGCCGCCCGGCGTTACTTACACTGTAAGTGGTGCAACTATGACGATTATCGCCGCCGATCGGGCCAAGAATGATTTCGATGCACTTCTCGATCGGGTCGAGGAGGGTGAGCAGATTACCATCACCCGCAACGGGCGAGAGTTGGCACGCTTGGTGCCCGTTGCTTCGGTCGAAACGCCCCCCTCCCCGCAGCGCGCGGCCCAGGTCGAGCGAATCATCGAGCAGTTGCACGAACATCGACAAGGCAACCGCTTGGGGCCTGATCTGACCATCAAGCAGCTCATCGAAGAGGGGCGTCCATAGTGAGTCGCTTCATCGTCGATTGCTCCGTGGCCATGGCCTGGCACTTTGAGGAGGAATTCGACGAGTGCGCCATGGGTGCACTCCAACGACTCAAAGAAGCCGATGCCTTCGTTCCCCGGCTCTTCTATCTTGAGGCCGCCAACGCGGCGCTGATGGGTGAGAGACGCCGAGGATTGTCGCAGGATAAGTCGGCGGTTTTCATGCGGCTCCTGAGATCGCTTCCGATCGTCCAGGATGAAGCCGATGTTGCTGTTGTCATGGATCGCATTCTGCTGTTGGCCCGAACTCACGGGCTGACAGTGTACGACGCTACCTACTTGGAGTTGGCGGAACGGAGTGGGCTGCCATTGGCGACTCGGGACGAGGCACTTCGACGAGCGGCCGAACGTGTCGGAGTCTCGCTTGTTCAAGGTGTCGCATGATCACTGTTACCATAGAGGACGCAGGTGGGAAGTTCACTGAGTTGCTTCGTAGAGCGGCTGGCGGCGAGGAGATTATCATTACCGAGCAGGGCAAGCCGATAGCACGTTTGAGTCCTATGAGCCAGGAGCCAGACCAGCGCAAGTTTCCCATGAGTCTGGAGGAACTCCGTGAGTGGCGCAAGGGCATTACGCTGGGCCCCGACCTGACCATCAAGCAGCTTATCGAAGAAGGGCGTCGGCACTGAGCGACAGCGTAGTCGACGGTTCAGTGGCCATGTACTGGTTGTTCACAGACGAGTCTCCAAAGTGCTTATTTCTCTCAACTGGATTCGTGACTTCATTGATCTTCCCGCCGACCTCGATCCGCGGACGATGGCCGAGCGGTTTACCGTGACCACCGCCGAGGTCGAGGGCGTCGAGCGGATCACCTGCGACGCGACCGGTCTGGTGGCGGCCCAGGTGCTGCGCGTCCAGCCGATCGCCGGTGAGGCAGGATTGTCTGCACTGCGTATCAACGTCGGCGGACGTGAACTGGACAGTGTCACTGCGGCCGAGGGCCTCAAGGCTGGCGACCGGGTGATCTTCGCTCCGCCGGGCGCGACCCTGCCGGGCGTCGGGCAGGTGGGCGAGCGTCAGACCGCCGGCCGGACCAGTGCGGGCATGGTCGTGCCCGGCGACGCCCTGAGCCTGCCCACCGTCGGGCAGCGGGCCCTCTGGCTTCCGCCGGACACCCCGCCGGGCACGCCGATCGACATGGCGATGTTCAACGACTGGATCATCGAGATCGACAACAAGTCGATCACCAACCGACCGGACCTGTGGGGGCATTACGGCATCGCTCGGGAACTGGCCGCGATCTACGGTCGCCCGCTCACCGAGTACCCCGTCACGGCACCCGCCGAGCTGGATGACCCCAGCCTGCCGACTATCCCCATCGTCATCGACGACCCCGCCAAGTGCCCGCGGTACAGTGCCCTCCGCTTCGCCGGCGTGCGATCGCAGCCCGCCCCGTTGTGGATGCAGGTCCGGCTCGCCCACGTGGGCCTGCGCCCGATCGACGTGCTCGTGGATCTGACCAACTACATCATGTGCGAGCTCAGCCAGCCGATGCACGCCTTCGACGGCCGCGACATCGACCGCATCGAAGTCGCCACCGCCGGCCCGGGCGAGAAGTTCACCACGCTTGACGGTGTCGCCCGGACCATGCCCGAAGGGGCGCTCATGATCCAGTGCAACCGCCGATCGGTCGCCTTGGCCGGCATCATGGGCGGAGCCGATACCGAGGTCACCGCCCAGACCGACTCGCTGTTGCTGGAAAGTGCAAACTTCGAGCCGGCCACCATCCGTCGATGTGCCACTACGCTCGGTCATCGCACCGACGCCAGCGCCCGCTTTGAGAAATCGCTCGATCCACATCAAACGGTGCTCGCCATCCAGCGGTTCGTCAAGCTGGCCCGCGCCTCGCTGCCGGAGCTCAAGCTGACCAGCCGCGTTTCCGACGCATTCCCGTGCCCACCCGCCCCGACGGTCGTCGAGGTCAGCCCTGATTTCGCGGGCCGGTATGTCGGCCGCCCGGTGACCGCCGACCAGATTCGCGACATCCTCACGCCGCTGGGCTTTGCGGTGCGTTCCGTGGGCGATCGCTTGAGCGTCACCGTACCGACCTTCCGGGCCACCAAGGACATCACCATCGAGGCCGATGTCATCGAAGAGGTCGCCCGCTTCATCAGCTACGGCTCGATCGAGCCGGTCCTGCCGGAAGTGACGGTGCGTTACGCTGAGCCGGCCGCCATCGCCCAGCTCGAACGGCGAACGCTCACTCTGCTTTGCGGCGGCCTGAGCTACGCCGAGATCCATCGTCCCATCTGGTTCGAGACCGACTGGCTGCGGCAACTCAAGCACGAGCCCGGCCCGACCGTCACCCTGCGTAACCCTGTGGCCGCTGGGGCCGAACGGTTGCGGACGACGCTCGTCCCGGGCCTGCTCGCGGCAGTGGATCTCAACCGCCACCACTTCGACCGCTTTGAGCTGCTGGAGGTCGGCAGCGCGTTCTTCGCCGACGGCCAGGGCGACGCGGATCGCGAGCATCGGCATCTCGGGTTGGCCCTGGTCATGCCCGGACGCAAGCCGACCCATGAAGATGAGCTGCTGCGGCGTCTCAAGACGGACCTGGAAACCTGGGCCCGGCAAACGCTTTGTGCGACGCTGCTCTTTGCCGCCGCGAGCCCGCAGGCTCCTTGGGAACACCCGGCCAAAACCGCAGCCGTGACTTCCGACGGTCGGTCCATCGGCCGCCTCACCGTGTTGCCAGCCGCCGTCAAGCGAGGCATCGACGAGCACTTGGCCGCATGGTCTATCGCCTTGGCGGAGATCGATCTCTCGGCAGTGGTCGATCGCCCCATCGCCCACCGCAAGCTCGTGCCCGTGCCCGTTTACCCGCAGATCGACCTGGATTTCTCCGTTCTGACCGACGCCGCTCGCCGATATGAGGATCTTTCTCGCTCGCTGGCCCGGTTCGATCACGATCTTCTGCGCCGGCTCGCGTTCGTCGATAGTTACGAGGGCGGTTCGGTCCCCGCCGGACAACGCAGCCTGACCTTCCGGGCGACGATCGGGCACGACGCCAGGACACTTGCGGAAGACGACATCCAGGGCTTCCGGGCGGCGTTCATCCGCTTCCTGGAGCAGGACCAGCTTCGCTTGCGAGCGTGACGCGGGCGTGCGTCTGGACAGCGGGTTCCATGTGGCTTGCTCCTGCGGCGGGTGTCGCTCCTGGCCAGTGGTGATCCCAGGAAACGCATGACCCAAACCACGGACGGAGCCCATGTGGTGATTCGGCACGTTTCTACCGTGGCCTTGATGCTGGCGTCGCTGCTCCCTGCTGGGAAGACCCAGGCCGCTCTGCGTGGCGACATTCACGAGGATACCGTATGGGAGGGCGTCGTCCGAATCACCGCCGACGTGACCATCAGCGGCGCGACCGTGCGAGTCATGCCCGGCACGCGGATCATCTTCGATAAGCCCGCGACGCTCGGCACGGATCCGCTCATCCTGCTCAACAGCCCGGTGATGCTCTACTCCCGTGTCGGTCGCACCGCACGCCTCGTTTTGGCGGGCACGCCCAAGCAGCCGATCATCATTGAGACCGCATCAGGCAAACTACGCGGCGCGATTGTCGCCGGCCGGTCTACCTCAGCCTCGGTCTTCGCTCGCCACGTCATCTTCCGTAATCTGGGAGGCGGGGGCGGCCACGGGCTTGCCAAACCGGCTTTTCATGCCTACCTCGGCGGCGATCAAGACGACTTCTGGTTGTCTGACTGCGTCTTCGAGGATAGCGGCCCCCTCGATATCCAGGCCCACTCCGCCTCCTCGACCGTCCACATCGCACGCTGCTCCTTCGTTCGCACCGCCGGCAATTGTTCGCTCAGCGTCATGGGCGCCAGCTTGGGCCCCAACGTCATCACCGCCAACCGCGCGGACGCAGTCCTTCGCATCGGTTGCTCGCAAACCTTGATCAGCGAGAACATCCTGGTCGGGCCGACCGCCGGGCTCCGACTGCCCGGATCGACCATCGAGGCCGTGAACGTCACCGGAAACTACGTGCACTGCACCAGCCTCTCGCAATGGGGCAGCTCCGCCTTGGTCTGCGATGCCCCCGGTGTGCTGCTCAAAGACAACGTCCTGCGCGGGGGTACATATGTGGTGCAGGGCAGCCCCGCCACCGTGACCGGCAATGTCCTCGTCGCCGCCGACAACGCCGTGGCAACCACCAAGATCAACGCCGCCGGACGCGGTACAACCGTGAGCATCCTGGCAAACTGCCCGCCCGAAACGGTACTGACGGACAACCTCTTCGTGGGGGGGGCCAAGGCATCATTGATGCCCGGCCGGCTGCCCGAGAATCTCCAGGTCATCCACAATGTCTTCGACGGATGGCGAAACGCCTCACGGGCGATCGAGTTCCACGCGGTCCCTCATCGATCCACCGGTGCGGTGATCGAACGCAATACCTTTGTACGCTTTCACCTTGCGCCAGTTTCCGATGCCGCCGGCCGCCCTGGAACGGTCCTCCGAGCCAGCAACAATCTCTTCGTCGAGTGCCCGACTCCGGCTTATGAGAATGTCGCCGGCCTTTCAGACTTCGCGCCGGGAGACACGCATATCGAACAGTGGGAGAAGTGGGGCGGTCGGACCATGACATCTGCCGCCTGGGCCGACGAAATCGAGCAACTCCTCCTCGCCGGTTCCATCACCCCCGCCGAGGCCCGTCTTCGCTGGTTCGAAGCTTACCGTCCCGCGACCGCATCACACGATTGAGTGTTCTGTCGCTTATCCTCACATGCCCAGTGACGCCGGCGTCTACGGCTCGTCCTGGCCGTTGCCCGAAACCAAGCCGAGTTCCTTGAACTTCTTGTTGAGAGTGTTGCGGTTGATGCCCAGGTAGTCGGCAGCTTTGATCTTCACGCCATCACAACGCCGCAGGGCCTCCTCGATCAGGATTCGCTCCAGACGCCCCGTCGCCTGGTTCCAGATCTGGCCGGCCTCGCTCGCCGACGTACTGTCCATCACTTCGTTGACCAGTTCGAGCGCGAGATCCTCGCTCGAGGCCGGCCGGCCGGTCGATGGGCTCTGCTCCGCAACCATTCGGATCGACAGCGGCAGAAGGTCCTCCGTGAAGTGCTCGCCTCGCGATAGCACCACCGCCCGCTCGATGGCGTTTTCCAGCTCGCGCACATTGCCCGGCCAAGGGTAGCGAGAAAGCAGGTTGAGCAGATCACGCGATATCTTGTGCAGAGTGCGGCCGTTCTCCTGGTTGTACTTGTCCAGAAAATGATCGATCAACGCCGGGATGTCCGACCGCCGTTCACGCAGGGGCGGCAAACGAATCGCCACCACATTCAACCGATAGTAAAGGTCGTCGCGAAAACGCTTTGCCTTGACCTCCTCCTCCAGATCCAGGTTCGACGCCGCAATGATCCGCACATCGCTCGAAAACGTGCGGTAGTCGCCAACCCGCTCGAACTCCCGTTCCTGAAGAACCCGCAGCAGTTTGACCTGCAGCGAAGTATCCAATGTTACGATCTCGTCCAGGAACAACGTCCCGCCGTTGGCCGCCTCGAACCGCCCGATCTTGTCGCGAATCGCGCCCGTGAATGCGCCCTTCACGTGCCCGAATAACTCGCTTTCCAGCAACTGCCCGGACAACGCGCCGCAATTCACCCGGATGAACGGCTGATCCTTCCGGTCGCTGTTGTAGTGAATCGCCTTGGCGATCATCTCCTTGCCCGTGCCCGTCTCACCCATCAACAAGACTGTCGCACGCGTGTGGGCAATCTGATGAACCGTCTGGAACACGTCCATCATCGCCGGGCTGGTCCCGATGATGTTCGAGAACTGATATCGCTCGCCCAACTGCTTGCGTAACTCGGCCAACTCCTTCGCTAACTCGGCTTTCTCCCGATAGGCCATCCAGTTGATTCGCACCGTTTGCGAGATCATCGCCGCCACTACGGTCAGAACATGCAGATCCCCCTCCAGGGACTCCTGGTCGGTGAAAAGCTTGTCCACGCTCAGTACGCCAACGGTCTGGTTGTTGCTCGTGATCGGCAGGCAAATAAAGCTGTAGGGTTCGGCCCGCCCTCGCAGTTCACCCGTCCGGTCCAGGTAGCTCGGCTCTTCCCGGACATCGGGTATCACCCGAGCCTTGCCCGTCTCAAACACATTGCCGGTGATCCCCTCGCCGACCGCATAGACGCCCCGGCGCTGCTCGTCGGGTGTGAGTCCGTGGGCCGCCTCGATCCGCAACCGGCCGGTCACGTCGTCCAGAATTACCAGTCGGCCCCTCTCAATGCCTAACCGGGCGGCCAGCACGCGCATGACGCCATCGAACACCCGGCGCAGCTCCAAGGAGCTGCCCATAATCTCACTGATCTCCGCCAGCACATCGTGCATGGGATCCACGCGTGGATACTCCTTACCGCAACAGCGCTCAATGACCCTCGCCCGTAACGGCCAGCCCGTAGCGGCCGCCCCCCGACTTCGGCGAGCTCAGCCGAGCCGTGGCGGCCGGCGTCACTGGCTCCATGGCCACCCGATCGCCGCCACACACCAGCGCCGCCATACTAGGCATACCCCTCCACTGGTTCGCATGATTGCATATCTTATGCGCACCCGCCCCCCACACCAAATATCGGGAAATTGGCCAAGCTGTATGCTCAGTGCTTCATAAGTATATATGCACCAGTGGATAAGATCCGCTGATGCGGACGTGGGTGCCCAGGCTGGCGCCTCCCTCGGGTAAGCCATTCACGCGAGGCTGGCGATGGAATCCGTCTCCGTGTCAGCCTCTTCGGTGGGCACGTCCTCCCGCTCTGCGGGGGGGGGCGGCACATACGCCGCAGGGGTGGACCGCATCGGGGCCAGAACATCCAGATGCCCGGGACCCAACAGCGCGTCGATTTCCCGCACGAACTCCTTGCCCGGTCGGACGTTACATTCCGGATTGGTGCGGATGGTGACCTTGACCCCTTCTGCCGTGACGACGGCTAGAAAGACCGGCCGATCTCCGCGGTATCGGCGGATGACCTCTCGTACTGAGCGGAGGAATTCAGGATCCGCCACCGCGCCAGTCAGTCGGATGACCACCATGGCGCTGAGCCGTTCGTCGGCTTCTTCCAGCGGGACAATCTCACGAACGCGTAGCGATGGTTCCTGCCTTCGCCGGTCGACTTCGCCTTTCACGAAGACTACCGCCTCCGGACGGAGGAATCCCTGGAACTTCTCCAACTCGTTGGTGAAGATCACGATTTCGATCTGCCCATGCAGGTCTTCGAGAGTGACGAAGGCCATCTTGCGACCGGCATTGCGTCCGGTCTTGGCGGCCTGGAACCGGACTTTGGTAATCATGCCGCCCAGCGTGACCACCGAGCCGTCGTTGTAGTTGCCCAGGTCGCGCGTGCGGGCCGAGGCGTATCGCCGCAGTGTCCCTTCGTGGGCGCTGAGCGGATGGTTGGTCACATAGAAGCCCAGCGTGGCTTTCTCATGGGCCAGCATTTCAGCCTCGCTCCACTGCACGTTAGGCAACTTGGGCTCGACCCGCTCCATCTCTCCGCCAAACAGCGAAAGCTGCCCGGACCGACGGTCCTGGGCCATCGCGTTGCCCTGGGCGATGGCGTCATCAAGAACGACCATGAGCGCCTTGCGCATCGCCCCCGTCGAGTCGAAGGCCCCACACTTGATCAGGGCCTCCAGGGCCGCCCGGTTGACCGCGCTCAACTCGACCCGCTCGCAGAAGTCGAAGATGGACCGGAAGGGCCCGCCGGCCGACCGGGCGTCGAGAATCGCGTTGACCGCCTTCTCCCCGATGCCCTTGACCGCCCCGAGCCCGAAGCGGATCTGCGGTCGTCCCCCAGGCCGCGATACCACCGTGAAATCCAGCCCCGACGAGTTGATGTCCGGTGCGGCGATGTCGATGCCCAGCCGCCGGCACTCATCCAGGTGCTCACTCACCTTGTCCGTCGAGTCCATCTCGAAGGTCAGCAGGGCGGCCATGTACTCGGTCGGGTAGTAGACCTTCATGTACGCGGTCTTGAAGGCCACCAAGGCATACCCGGTCGAGTGGGCTTTGTTGAAGGCATAACTACCGAACTTAAGGATGTCCTCGAAGATCTGATCGGCGGTCTCGCGCTTGACGCCTTTCTCGACGCAGCCCTTCAGGAAGGGACCGCGCATGGCCTCGATTTCCTTCGTCTTCTTCTTGCTGATCGCCTTGGCCAGCCGGAACGCCTTCTTGAGCTCGATCCCGCCCAGCCGGTTCACCAGCCGCGAGACCTGCTCCTGGTAGACCATGATGCCGTAGGTTTCCTGGAGAACCTCGGTCATGATCGGGTGGGGCGTGTCCCATCGTTCGCCGTGCTTGCGGGCCACGTAGGCCTCGATGTAGGCCATCGGCCCCGGACGATACAGCGCGTTGGCGGCGATGAGGTCCTCGATGCGGTTGGGACGCATTTTCATGAGCACGTCCCGCATGCCCGACGATTCGAACTGGAACACACCTTTGGTGTCGCCCCGCGTGAACAGCTCGTAGACCCTCTGATCGGCTAAGTCGATCTCGTCCAGATCGATGGTCTGGTTGTGGTTACGCTCCGCCAACTGGCGGGCCCGCTCGACGACGCTGAGCGTCTTGAGCCCCAGGAAGTCCATCTTGAGCAGGCCGCACTTCTCGACGCCCGGTCCATCGAACTGGGTGATAATCTGTTCGGAGTTGGCGGGCTTGTAGAGCGGGACCAGCTCGTCAAGCGGACGGTCACTGATGACCACCGCCGCGGCGTGGATGCCGACGTGTCGGGCCAACCCCTCAAGTCGCCGGCTGATGTCGACGACCCGCTTGATCGTCGGGTTGTCCCGGTAGAGCCGTTGCAGCTCAGGCTCGCGCTCCATCGCCTTGTCGATGGTCATCTTCAGCTCTTCGGGGATGAGCTTGGTGAGTTGGTTCGCCTCCTCGAAGCCCAAGCCGAGCACCCGGCTGACATCTTTGACCGCGGCCCGGGCCTTGAGCGTCCCGTAGGTGATGACCTGGGCGACGTGGCCGTACTTCCGGCGGACGTACTCGATGACTTCCTCACGACTGTTCTGGCAGATGTCCACGTCGATGTCCGGCATTTCGTCGCGGTCGGGGTCCATGAACCGCTCAAAATACAGCTCGTATCGAAGCGGATCAGGGGCGGAGATACCCAGGCAGTACCCGACGACCGTCGAGCACCCACTGCCGCGCGCCCCGCAGGGGATGCCTCGCGACCGGGCGTAGTTGACGAAGTCCCAGACGATCAGGAAGTAGCTGCAGAAGCCCTTCGACGAGATGACCTCAAGCTCGTAGTCGATGCGTTCGCGGATCTCAGCGGTGAGCTCTTTGTACTTGATTGCCGCCCGCTCGTAGACCAACTCGCGCAAACGCTCTCGATCGGTCTGTCCCTCGGGTAGGTGATAGACTGGGGCGTGGGTCTTGCCGAATTCGATCTCGACGTTGCACAGGTCGGCCACACGCTCGGTGTTCGCCAGGGCGTCCGGGTAATCCTTGAACAGGGCCTGCATCTCCGCCCGCGATTTGAGGTAGAACTGGTCGTTCTCGAACCTGAAGCGATCCTGGTCCTCGAGCTTCGCTCCGGTGTTGATGCAGCAGAGCACGTCGTGGGCCTCGGCGTCTTCCTTGTTGAGGTAGTGGACGTCGTTGGAGACGATGGTGCCCAGCCCCAGCTTGCGGGCCAGATCGCACAACTCAGGGTTGACCAGGCGCTGTTCCTCGATGCCGTGGTCCTGCAACTCGATGTAGAAGCGCTCCTCACCGAAGATCTCGAGGTAGAGCCGGGCGAGATCCTCAGCTTCGCGGCGGCGACCAGCGAGCAACGCCTGAGGGATCTCGCCGCCGATGCAGGCGGAGGTGCAGATAATACCCTCGGCATGAGCCCGGAGCACCTCCCGGTCGATTCGCGGGCGGTAGTAGAACCCCTCGCGGTAGGCGATCGAAGCCAACTTGAGGAGGTTGCGGTAGCCGGTCAGGTCGCGGGCAAGGAGGATCAGGTGGTAGCTGGCCTCCTTGGCGGCTTTGGCTTCCTTGTCACGTCGGTCGCCGGGGGCCATGTAGGTTTCCAGCCCGATGATTGGCTTGATCCCCGCCTTGACCGCCGCCTCATAGAAATGCACCGCCCCGAACATGTTGCCGTGGTCGGTCATGGCCACAGCCTTGCCCCCGTCAGCCTTGACCCGCTCCATGAGCGAGTCGACGCGCGTGGCCCCGTCCAGCAGGCTGTAGTGGGTGTGCAGGTGAAGGTGCGTGAAGGTTGGTGGCAAGGACATGGGGCCCCGCTCCCTGGGTTAACAGCCTACTCCGACACGAGCATCATACCGGCGTCCAGCCGGCGCGGCACATCTGCCGATCCCGATGATAGAGACGCGGGCGGCAGAGGGGCAAGCGCCGGGCGCCGTCCGTTGCCGAGGGGGTTGTGAGTTTCTTCGCAGCCAAGCTGCCGTGATCGCCATCCTGCCGATTTCGTCACAAACGCCTGGCATCAGATTTCCGTGCCGCGAGCCTTGACTGAGGCGGCTTTGCCGGGTATACAGCGTCATGGCTACCTATAAACCGACTTCCGCATCGTCCATGGACTTGCCTTCCACATCGCTGTCTGCCAAGATCGTCGAGGATGGCATCACCTTCGATGACGTGCTGCTGTTGCCGGCTCGCTCCTCCGTCGTGCCGCGCGTGGTGGACGTCACCACCCGGCTGACGCGCAACATCCAGATCCGTTTGCCGCTTGTCTCCGCGCCGATGGACACCGTAACCGAATCCGCTCTGGCCATCGCCATCGCCCAGGAAGGCGGTATCGGCATCATCCACAAGAACCTCCCGATCGAGGCCCAGACTCGAGAAGTCTACAAGGTCAAGCGGTCGGAATCCGGCGTGATCATCGACCCGATCACCCTTCGTCCGACCGATCCGGTCAGCCGGGCTCGCGAGGTCATGCGGCTGCACAATGTCTCCGGTGTGCCGATCACCGTCGAGGGCGGCAAGCTGGTCGGTATCATCACCAGTCGCGACCTGCGGTTTCTGCCGGCCAGTGAGAACCGGCTTATCCGCGAGGTCATGACCGACCAGGATCTGGTCACCGCGCCGCCCGACACCACCCTCGAAGCCGCCGAGAAAATCCTCCACACACACAAGGTCGAGAAGCTCCTGCTTGTCCATGCGGACGGGCGCCTGGCAGGGCTCATCACCATCCGCGACATCGAACGCAGCCGGCTTTTCCCCACAAGCTGCAAGGACGACCGCGGGCGACTTCGCGTCGGAGCCGCGGTCGGCGTGCACGAGTACGAGCGGGTCGAATCCCTGATCGCCAACGACGTGGACGTGGTTGTGGTCGACTCGGCCCACGGTCACAGTGAAAACGTGATTGAAACGGTCCGCACCATTCGGCAACGCTACAAGATCGACATCATCGCGGGCAACGTAGCCACCACGGCGGGGGCCGCCGACCTCATCGACGCCGGCGCCGACGCGGTCAAGGTGGGCATAGGGCCCGGGTCAATCTGCACGACGCGGGTGGTCTCGGGCGTGGGCGTGCCGCAGGTCACTGCCATCATGAACGCCGCCGCCGCCGCCGACCCTGCCGGCGTGCCGATCATCGCCGACGGGGGCATCCGCTTCTCCGGCGACATGGTTAAGGCCATTGCGGCGGGGGCGAGTTCGGTTATGATCGGCTCGTTGTTTGCCGGGCTGGACGAGGCCCCCGGCCAGATGGTGATCTGGAAGGGCCGCCGCTTCAAGGAGTACCGCGGCATGGGCTCGATCGGGGCGATGGTCCAGGGCAGTGCCGACCGCTACGGGCAGGGCGGGCGAATCGAGGCGGATAAGCTCGTGCCCGAGGGCGTCGAGGGCCGAGTAGCGTACCGCGGCGCGTTGGCCGAATTCGTCTATCAACTGATCGGCGGCCTGCGGGCGGGCATGGGCTACTGTGGTACGCCCACGGTTAGCGACCTCCGAACGCAAGGCCGGTTCATTCGGGTTTCAGCCGCCGGGATGGTCGAGAGCCACCCGCACGACATTGCGATTACTCGCGAGGCCCCGAACTACGCCATCGGCTACGAAGGTGAACAGTGAACACGAAACAACAAATGGCTGAAGTGAACGCATCCCTCCTCAACGAGCCGTGTGCGGTCAGTCCGCGCGCTGTCTGCTCGCTGTTCGTAGTCGGCTGCGTACTGATTGGCACCCTGCTGACGGCCTGCGATGCGCCCCCCGCGGTGAACCCTTGGCGGGATGACAGCATCTCCGCTGACAAATGGTCCACGCCGAGTCAGGATGGGGTGCTTGCCGCTGGCCACGAGCCCGCGCTGCGCCAGCGTCAGGTCCCGGTCGCCGAAGCGCCCCGAGCCTTTGATGATGTACCGCACTACCCGCTGTGGTGGGAGGACCCGTTCGAGGACAAGGGTGACGGCGACGGTGTATTTGCCTGGACTTGGGCGGACTACTTGGCCATGCCCTACTCCTATGGCCGTTTCCTGTTTAACAGCGTGGCTTCACCGGTCAGTGTGATCGTAACCCCACCGGGTACCGCGATGGTGAGCGATGGCGACCTGAGCCCCGGGCTGTTGGGCTACGATCACGATGCGGCTAAGGGGTTTACCCCAGAGCCGACGGCGGAGCGTACGGACTTCTTTCGCGAGGACTTGCCGCCGCCGGATGTCTGCCCCGCTCCCACCGATGAGGCGGGTGAAACGCCCGGAGTCGGTGCCGGAGGCTGACCGGCCCGGAGACCTGAGCGGCGTCGGGCAACCGGGTAGCTCGACTTGACCCTTTGTCGAGACTAACATGGCAGTACTGGCTCGGCTTGTGTGGCAGCGCCGATTCCACGCATCCGACAGCGATGGCTGGACTGAGTTGGTGGTGCTGGCTGACGGTTTCATGTGATGGCCGGTCCCTGTGGCGGCCAGCGTCTCAAGGTTCCTCGCCGCCCGCAGACCGCTCCAGGTACCGCGATTGCTAGAGGCGGCGGCCATCACGAGAGCATCGCTATGCCGTCGGTGATCTGCGGTTGGCGCGATCGCCGGCATGTACCAGTGAGTGTTGTCAGCCTGCGTCAGCGGCGACAGGATGACGAATGCCCGGTCTGACGCAGACGCTCCCATTCGAGGTACTCACATGATACCCCGCAGATTTGCCCTTCTGGTGGTGGTTGCCGTGCTGATCTACTGCCCGTCCGCTTGGGCGGTGGTGGAGAGTATCGGGGCCACTGCCACGGCGGAGGTTGAGGAAGAGGTGGGCGGGACCGTGGTGAACTCGGACTTCGCGTTCGAGGAACTCGATTCGACCACCGGGAATCTCCCTTTGATCGCGGATGCTCAACTCCGCAAAGCCGGGGAGGCGGGTGATTCGGGTGCCGCGGCGACCACGACCTTCAGCGACCCACGGCCGGCCACAACACCTGACCCTCAGGAGTTCGGCATTGCTGCGGTGGCTTTCAGCCAAGCTGATGACACCTCGTACACCGGGCTCAGTGTGGCGACCGAGAGCCGCGCGGTCACTTTCCTGGCGGAGGAGATCGGCGAGAGCGACGGAACCGCGTTGCAGGCCCGCAGTTACTTCTTTGTCGATGGTCTGATCGTGCTTTGGGGCAAGCCGGGACAGGACGATCTGAGTGGGGCGTTGGCCGAGCTGTCGCTCAAGGTTGAACAAACGCGGGGCGAAGCTGGCGAGCCGGCCAAGGTGCTCGGCGCGTCGCTGTCGCTGGATGGACGCACCGATAGTGGGGCGGTGTTGACCACCGAAGGCGGTATCACCCCCGCCAACGTGATCGTTTTGCCAATCAGCGATCTGGTGCCCGAGTTGGGAGCTGTCCAACTGGTGCTTATCCCGACGCTGGCGATACCCTACGAGTATCCGGCCGAGGTGGGAGAGCAGTTCAAACTTGACGCCCGCATTGAGGGATACGTGTCCACGCCGCCGGGCACTGGAGCGGCCGTCCTGGTGGGTGTTTCCCTGGCGGATCTGAGCGAGTTGATCGAGGAGCTTGTGGGCGAGCCGGGAAGCAAGCTGGCGAACGCGTTGGATGTGATCTTGAACTCCGGGCTGCTGCCTGCGAAGCCTTTGCAGTCAGATACGGGCGAGACGGAGATCACGGTCCTGCGCGGCATACCGTTCTTGCCGGGGAACGGCTGTGGCATGCTGGGGATCGAGTCGTTGGCCCTGCTGTTGGCCGGCGGTCTGACTTTGCGTCTGGCTCGCGGTGGCCGTTACGGATGGATGGCCGCGATGCGGTAGCATTGTTGCGTGCTGGGGGTTGACCGGGGTCGTCAGCGCTCGGCAAGCGGAATCGTCAGGCGATCTATGCCATGGACACGCCGCGCATATTGGCTATTTCCGACGTGCGAATGACCGCTCCGCCCGCTGCCCGGGAAGGGATTCGAGACTTCTATGTAACCTTCGTCGGTCTGGAGCCGTTGGACGGCCAAGAGGCTCCGGCGTTGGTTTTTCTGGGGCGACCGCGGACCGGACCTCGGCTGATCGTGTCGATCACGGATGAGCATTGCGAACCGTTGCCGCGGCGGCAGTTGCTGGTGCAGGTGGCCAATCTGGCGGAATCGGCGGAAGACTTGTTGGAGCGGGCGGTTCCGTTTGCGTGGTCGCGTGGGTGGACGTCGTTCGACCGCCGGCTGGCTCTGCAGGATCCGGCGGGAAATTGGGTGGAACTGGTCGCGTATCATCCATTTTGAGGGTCTAGAGCCGAATTTGGCGTCCGGGGCCTTGCCATGCAACCCGTTTTCTCGTAATCTGTTAAGGCTACTGGGGGGGGGTGATCCGACGGTTCCAGGGGGGATGGCGTCTGGTGAAGCGTTCGCAGGAGCCGTTTTTGGATAAACCCAGGGGGTGACAACCGCGGGCGAACGGGATATACTACTGGCGCCAGGACGCGTTGTGAGTCCATCGGGCGGCGTCAGTGGGGTCAAGCACAAAGCCTACAGCCTTCGGACGTCACTTCCAGCACTCGCCGGCCTCCTCTGACTGATACCGACGCCCGGGTCGCACAGCCAGAAGGCCGGGCAACGCGGCTCCCATGGGGGAGACCTGCACAGCCCTCATCGCTGAACCGGTGCCGGTAGGTATCGGGCGACCGCTAAGTTCCGAATTGGCATTTGGCAGCAGGGCGGTTCTAGCAGGCGTTTACCGCGCTATGCGGAAAGGCGGCACGTTGTACAGGGCCAGCAAGCCGATCATCGGTCTGGCCGGAGGCATCGGCGCCGGGAAGAGCACTGTGGCGTCGCTCTTCGCGGAGCTAGGGGCCGCGGTGATCGACTCCGACCGATTGAACCATGAGGAGCTCAACGCTCCCGAGGTTCTGGGCACACTACGGCAATGGTGGGGCGATGGGGTCATTGGTCCGGACGGCAAGGCGGACCGGGCCGCCATCCGAGGTATTGTCGGGCAAGACGCCGGGGCTTTGCGGCGACTGGAGGGGCTGGTCCATCCGCGGATAGCCCAGCGAACGTCGGAGTTGATCGACGGCTGGTCGTCGGACCCCGGGATACGGGCGATCGTGTGGGATGCCCCGCTGCTTTTCGAGGTGGGCCTGGCGGATCGGTGCGACTGTGTCGTTTTCGTGGAGGCCCCGGTGGCGACCCGGCTGGCTCGGGTGTCGGCGGGGCGTGGTTGGAGCGTCGAGGATCTTGAGCGTCTGGAGAAACAGCAGAAACCGCTGGACTTGAAGCGAGCAAACGCCGATTATACGGTGGAGAACAACTCCGATGTAACCGCTCTGCGACAACAGGTCGTGGAGGTTTTTTCCCGAATACTCTCCGGTGCGTAAGCCCGTCAATGTGATCCGCGTGGTGTGCCGGTTTGGGTTGGGCGGTCTGTGAGGCCGCCGTTTGGATCACGAATACACACAGGGCGAAAGGCCCGTTTTGTCATCCGTAGGAGGATCGGTACATGGCGAAAGCCAGTGACAAGCCTAAGAGCAAAGGCACGCGGTCGGGCGGCCGTATGATCGGCCGCAAGAAGACAGAGACCACACCCGAGGAAGTGCACGAGGAAGCTCCCGTCGCGGTAGCCAATGAGAGCGGCTTCGAGGCCGAGGTGGAAGACGTGCCCGAGGTGGTGGCCCGCCCGTCACCTCCGGTGCCCGGCCCGCAGTCGGCGATCGACGCGGAGACGCACGCCAAGTACGAGGAGGTCAAGCGTGGCGAACTGCACATCCGGGATCTCCAGAAGCTTGCCGTGGATGCCCTGCATGAGATTGCCAAGAACGAAGGGCTGATCGACTACACCGGGCTGAGCAAGTCGGAGCTGATCTTCCGCATCCTGAAAGAGCGCATTCGGCAAAACGGCCTGATGTATGGCGAGGGGGTTCTGGAGATTTTGCCGGACGGGTTCGGCTTCCTGCGGAACCCGGAGTACAACTACCTCCCGTGCCCGGACGACATCTACGTGAGCCCGTCGCAGATCCGTCGGTTCGGCCTGAAGACGGGGCATATCGTCGCGGGCCAGATCCGTCCACCCAAGGAGTCGGAGCGTTACTTCGCGCTGCTGCGGGTCGAGGCGATCAATCTTGAGGATCCCGAGCGGGTCACGGAGAAGACCAACTTCGAGGACCTGACCCCGCTGCATCCGGGGCCGAAGGATCCGATGACGCCGACCTTGGGGGTGGACGGCCGGCTGCGGCTCGAGACCGCGTCCGACGAAATCAACATGCGGGTCGTCGATATGGTCACCCCGATCGGCAAGGGGCAGCGTATGTTGATCGTGGCCCCGCCCCGAACGGGCAAGACCGTGCTGCTGCAGAAGATGGCCAACGCGATTAGTGCGAACGAGCCCGCGGCGTACGTGATTATCCTGCTGATCGACGAGCGGCCTGAAGAAGTGACCGAGATGCAGCGGGCGACCAAGGCTGAGGTCATCTCCTCGACCTTCGACGAGCCCGCGAGTCGGCACGTCCAGGTGGCCGAGATGGTCATCGAGAAGGCCAAGCGTATGGTCGAGTACGGGCGTGATGTGGTCATCCTGCTGGACTCGATCACCCGGCTGGCGCGAGCGTACAACACCGAGGTTCCGCACTCGGGCAAGATCCTGACCGGTGGTGTGGACGCCAACGCACTGCAGAAGCCCAAGCGGTTTTTCGGTGCGGCCCGCAACATCGAGGAGGGCGGCTCGCTGACGATCATCGGCACGGCTCTGGTGGACACCGGCAGCAAGATGGACGAGGTCATCTTCGAGGAGTTCAAGGGCACCGGCAATGCCGAGTTGCACTTGGATCGCCGCCTGGTGGATCGCCGCGTCTGGCCGGCCATCGACATCGCCGCGAGCGGTACCCGCAAGGAAGAGTTGCTGCTGGCCAAGGAGGAGCTCGAGTTGACCTTCAAGCTCCGACGCATCCTCAGCGACATGAACCCGGTCGAGGCGGTCGAACTACTCCGCACCCGGCTGGCCAAGGTCCGCACCAACGCGGAGTTCCTGATGACCATGAATCTCTAGCCTGGCAGCGCTGAGCTATGAATGAGCACGGGGCGTCGGTGGCCATTAAAGGTTTCTGGAGTGTGAATCTGCATCGCTGCCCAGCGGCCGCCAGAGGCGGCGGCCGCTACCCGAAAAGGCCATTCAACGCTGTCACATGAAGGTGGCTGCTCTTGATGCAATGGCTCATGGATTTCTGGGTAGACTTAAGCCGCGGCGGCGGCGAGCATCCCGAAGCTGACGGCAACGCGATGCTGCGGGCGGTCTCCCGAATCGAGCCCCGGCCGGTCAAGTCACTGTATCATCAGAAGTGCATCCGCTGGGCGTTCATCGTCGACGCCGAGAACCGCGCCGAGGCCCACGCCATGCAGCGGCGCGTCTATGATTCCCTGTTCAAAGCGATCGAGGAGGCCCCGCTGGAATCGCGGGGCTATGCCCTCGAGTTTGACACGCCGCAAGTCGTCGAGGCGGGGAGCAAGGTGCTGTGAGTACGCATCACGGAGCTACGGTTCAGGAGGTCGCCTTCACCAGTCAGCGTCTGGCGGAGTTCTTTAGCCTGGAGGGACTTGTCGTGCGCGAAGATTTGCAGCAAGACAAACGGCAGGCCTTGTTAGCCGTGACGCGGATGTTCGACGACTTCGCGGTTCCTTACGTCGTGACTGGCGGCGTGGCCCTGCAGTTGTACTCGACGGAGATCCGATTCACCGTCGATCTCGATTTCATCAGCGTGCGCAAGGATTTCAAGGTGATCGTTGACGCTCAGGCATGGGAGCGATATGGCCTGGAACTTGTCTTTGACCGACGGCGATTCATCAAGCTGCGCCACGCGGCAAGCAACGTGGAGATCGACATCAATCTGGACACTCGGTTTCTCTCGCTGATGGAAGCTCCCGTCGCCGAACGAGTGGAAGGGCGAACGATCAGGTTTGTCTCCATGTCCGGGCTGGCGGTGGCCAAACTGCGTACCCAGCGCGGCGATTGGCCCCGAAACCCGGAGAAACGCCTCCAGGATCGCGTGGACCTCATTCGTGTGCTGAAGGCTCACCCCGAGATCGCCGAGACGATCAAGGCACATCCGCTGACCAACGACGAAATGCGTCAGATCCTTGACGACGTGCTCGCCCAACTGGCCGCACCGAGCAGCGATGAGCTGCCGCCGGAGGAAGGTGCCGAGGACGAGGACTGAGTATCATCCCCTTGGGCAAAGCAAGCATCTTCGTGGTCCAAGCCACGCTCCGCGAACAATGCCCGCAGTGCAGTGGCACCGAACAATGCCCGCAGCGCAGTGGCACACGGTCGGCATCTTCCCGCGAAGCGGCAAGCCGACGCCCCAGTCCTACTCGCGGCCCATTGTCCGGTTGCCTCGCGAATTGATGCCCTGCTGCCTCGCTGACTTGTTGCCTCCGTTCTGCGAAGCCGCGAGCGGCGTGTGGCTTGCGATCACCCTCACTCCTGCATTGAGAGCCGCTGCTTGTCGGCCAGGAGACGCTGGCGCAGGCGGGGGTAGTCGACGTCTTGTACGGTGCAGCCGTCGTGGATGGCCAGGGATGCGGCGGTGGCGGCACTTTGCCCGAGGATCATGAAGACCGGCTCCATGCGGATCGAGCCGAAGGCGATGTGCGAGCTGGAGACGCACACGGGCACCAGCAGGTTGTCGCATTGGCCCTTCTTCGGGACGAGCGAGCCGTAGGCGATCTCGTAAGGTTCCTTGAGTCCGACGCCGATGTCTCCCTCGTTCTGCACGTAGCCTTCAGGTGTGATGTAGCGCTGCACGTTGTGCGAATCGATGGTGTACGAGCCCATGCCCACGGATTGCGGCGTAGGCTGTTTCTTCATCAGCTCGTTCTCGGTCATGACGAACGTGCCGACCATGCGTCGGGCCTCGCGCACGTAGAGCTGGTGGGGCCAGTGGCCGTTGTCGGCGAACTCGTCCTTGGCTAGGCCCCAGCGGCGCATTTTCTGCTGCACATCGGCCGGCACGCGCGGATCGTTGGCGATGAAGTAGAGCCAACCCTTCTGGTAGGTTTCGTGCTCCCGGATGATCTCGCGGCGGTGTTCGTGGGAAGCCTCGGGGTAATCGTAGTTCATGCCGATGTTGTCGGTCGAGAAGGGACCGTGGTTGTTGGTGTCGGTTTTGCGGTTGGGGATGGGGTCGAACTTCTGGAAGGTTTCGCGCCAGCCTGCGTCGAAGATGCGGATGAGCAACTCGTACTGGGCTGGGTCGTAGCCCTCGGGTTTTGGGAAGGGCATGCGGTTGTCGGGATGGTCGGTCAGGCACATGCGGAAGCAGTA
>Ga0123329_1000609_pt1 | contig 36429 bp, 37 predicted proteins | sample BioC12SIPDNA_FD_89703 | JGI IMG/M metagenome (GOLD analysis project Ga0123329, IMG submission 89703) | Anaerobic biogas reactor microbial communites from Washington, USA - Biogas_R1_B C12 SIP DNA | ecosystem: Engineered > Bioreactor > Anaerobic > Unclassified | place: Washington, USA | collected...
GCGGACTCCCTGCAGGTCGGCAACCTGCGCGACGCCAAGAGCTTCCTGAGCGTGCCGCTGAAGATCACCCCGCAGGAGGACGAACAGGAGCACATCCTGGGCGTGTTCAACCTGACCCGGAAGCGCCTGAGCGACCGGTTCACGGCCAGCGACCTGAAGCTGGTCAGGGCCGTGGCGGCCTCCGCCGCCATGCAGATCCACAACTGCCGCCTGATCGATGCCGAGCAGCGCCGCCGCGAGCTGGAGCACGAGCTGCAACTAGCCGCCGGCATCCAGTTGAGCCTGCTGCCGGAGGCCCCCCTTCGGTTCGGCGCCGTCAAAGTCGGCGGCCACTGCCGGCCCGCGCGGCACGTGGGCGGCGACCTGTTCGACTACTGGGTCCGGGGCGACCACCTCTGCCTGGTCATCGCCGACGTGTCCGGACACGACCTGGGCGCCGCGCTGATGGCCGCCGCGGTGCGGAGCGTCATGCGCAGCGAGTCGGCCCACAGGCGGTCCGTGGCCGGCCTGCTGGAGCAGGTGAACCGGGCGCTCTTCGACGACCTGGCCAACGCCGAGCTGCTCGTCAGCGCCTTCTACGCCGAGATCGACCGGGCGTCGGCCGTGATGACCTTCGGCCGCGCGGGTCATCCGAAGCCCCTGCGGCTGCAGTCGGGCCGGGCCGAGAACCTCGACACCGCGGGCACGCTGCTGGGCCTCTGCGAGGATGGGCAGTTCGAGGAGCGGGCCGTCCGGCTGACCCCCGGCGACGCGATCGTGCTGTACACCGATGGGCTGGCCGAGGCCCAGGACGCCGAAGGGCGGAGTTTCGGGCCGGAGGGCGTGGCGCGCGCCGCCCTGGAGAGCCTGGGCCGGCCGTCCGGGGACGTGGCCGCACACATCGTCGGGACGGCGGCCCGGCACTGCGAGCCGTCGCCGGGCTCGGACGACATGACGGCGCTGGTCGTGCAGTTCGGCGGCAAGCAGGAGGAGTGATCCATGAGGGACGAATCCATCCATCCTCTCCAGACCCGGTTCTTCTACGTCGGGTCGATCTTTGCGATCAGCCTCGGCCTGGCCTGCCTGATGTGGCGGTTCCGAGACGTGAACCTGATCCTGATCGCCTTCGGCCTGACCTGGGCGGTGCTGGTGACGGCGCTCACCTGGGAGGTGGTGACCCGCGCCGCGCGCCTGCAGGCCATGGTCCGGTCGCGCACCTACGCGCTGGAGCGGTCCAACGGCGACTGGGCGGCCCTGCTGGACCAGTGGAAGGCGTTCCACACCATCAGCAGCGAGATCAACCAGAAGACCGGGGCCGACGAGATTGCGCAGACCTTCGCCCACCGGCTGTGCACGAGCCTGCCCGGCGTGGACGGGGCCTGGGTCTGGCTGGAACCCGGCCTTCTGCCGGACGGCGGCGGCGGGGCATCGGCCGGCGAGGGGTTCGCACTGGCCGCCCGTTGCGGCCCGGACTTCGGCATGCCGGAGCCGCTGTGCGTCCTGCGTCCGGACAACCCCCTGACGAGCCGATGCTTCTAGGCGCCCGGCGTGACGATGGGCCATCACCTGGCCCTGCGGGCGCGCGCCTGGGGCTGGCCCTGGCTGGAGGCCGCGCGCATGGAGTCGTTCGCCGGCATGCGGCTGGAACTGGACGGCCGGCTGCTCGGCGTGCTGGGGCTGTTCAGCCGCCGTACCCTCACGGTGGAGTTCGTCAGCCGCCTGGACCTGAGCGTCAACCAGCTCACGGTGGCACTGGAGAAGGCCCGGCTGCTCCGGGAGGCGGCGGGCCGCGCCGACGAACTGGCCGCGATGGACGACGAACTGGGGCGCCTCGGCGCCATGAGGGACTGGCTGGTCTCGTCGGCCGGGCGCGACCTGCGCGGACCGCTGGCGAACATCCGCTCCATCGGCGAGATCCTGGAGCACTGTGAGGACCTGGCCGGGCAGGAACGGCGGGAGTTCGGCCGCGTGATCCGCCATGAGAGCGGGCAGGTCTGCGGGCTGCTGGCCGACATGGTGGACCTGGCCCGCATCGCGGCGGGCGACCTGGCCCTGGCGCCGCACACGCTGGACCTGGCCGGAGTGGTGGCCCGATGCTGCGAGTCGTTCGCCCCGGAGGCCGAGGAGCGCGGCATCGTGCTGGAGACGACCGTCTCCGGCGCCGTCCCGGCGCACGCCGACGGGCAGGCCGTCGGCCGCGTGCTGAACAACCTGCTGGCCAACGCCCTCAAGTTCACCCCCGGCGGGGGGCGCATCCGCGTTGCCCTGGACGTGCTGGGCGGCAGCGACGAGCCGCTGGACGCCGTGGTGAGGGTGAGCGACACGGGCGTGGGCATCGCGCCCGGCGAGCAGGCGCGCATCTTCGACCTGTTCGCGCAGGTCGCCGCCGAGTCGGGCGAGCGGCCGGCGGGTGCCGGGATCGGGCTGGCGATCTGCCGCGAGATCGTCGAGGCGTCCGGAGGCCGCATCTGGGTCGACAGTCGGCCCGGGGACGGCAGCACGTTCGCCTTCACGCTGCCCCTCGGGGCGGCCGCTGCGGCCGCCGCCCGGCGCGTGGCCTGAAGCCGCCCGGGCGTCCCGCGTATCGTCCGGCCCTGCGCCGCGCACGGGGGCGGCGCCGTCAGGGCCGCTCCTGCTCGCGCAGGCGGCGCACGATCTCCGTCAGGTGCGTCAGGGCCTCCAGGGGCGTCATCGCCTCGGGCTCCAGCGCCAACAGATCCTGCCGGATGCGGTCGTCCAGGGGCCGGAACAGGGGCATCTGGACCGGGCGCGGTCGGGGTCCTGGCCGGCGCGGCTGCGGGGCGAACCGGGGCTGATCGTTCGGTCCGACCGCGTTCTCCTCCAGGTGGGCCAGTATCTCCCGCGCCCGGTCCTGCACCTCGGGCGGGACGCCCGCCAGCCGGGCCACGTGGATGCCGTAGCTGCGGTCCGTGGCGCCGGGCACCACGCGGTGCAGGAAGACGACGTCCGTCTTCCATTCCCGCACGGCCACGTTCAGGTTGCGAACGCGCTCCAGCGTGTCGGCCAGTTGGGCCAGCTCATGGTAATGGGTGGCGAACAGCGTGCGCGCGCCCAGGTGGTTGTGGATGTACTCCGCGGCGGCCCAGGCGATGCTGACGCCGTCGAAGGTGCTGGTGCCGCGGCCCACCTCGTCCAGGATGATGAGGCTGCGCTCGGTGGCGTTGTTGAGGATGTTGGCGACCTCGACCATCTCGACCATGAAGGTGCTCTGGCCGCGGCGCTGTTCGTCGGTGGCGCCCACGCGGGTGAAGACGCGGTCGACCAGGCCCACCTCGGCCTGGCCGGCGGGCACGAACGATCCCATCTGGGCCATCAGCACGATCAGGGCCGCCTGGCGGATGTAGACGCTCTTGCCGGCCATGTTCGGGCCGGTGATCACGAGCAGGCGGGCGCGTTCGGGGTCGAACTCCAGGTCGTTCGGCACGAACTCCTCGTCCAGCATCTGCTCCAGCACCGGATGGCGTCCGTCCCGGACGCGCAGCGCGAGCCCCTCGTCGATCCGCGGGCGCACGTAGCCGGCCTCGGCCGCGACGGCGGCCAGGGAGAGCGCCACGTCGAGCGCCGCCAGGGCCTCGGCCGTGGCCTGGAGCCGCGCCGTGTGCTCGGCCACCTGGCGGCGCACGTCCTGGAACAGGTCGTATTCGAGCTGCCGGGCGCGCTCCCCGGCCGTCAGAACGGCCGATTCGCGTTCCTTGAGTTCCGGCGTGATGTAGCGTTCGGCGTTCTTCAGCGTCTGCTTGCGCACGTAGTCGGCCGGCACCTTCTCCTTGTGTGCGTTCGTGACCTCGATGTAGTAGCCGAAGACCTTGTTGAAGCCCACCTTGAGCGACGGGATGCCGGTGCGCTGCGTCTCGTCGGCCTCGAACCGCGCGATCCAGTCGCGGCCCTGGCGGGCGGTCGCCCGCAGGTCGTCCAGTTCGGGGTGGTAGCCGTCCTGGATCAGGTCGCCGTCGGTCAGCGTCGTCGGCGGATCGGGGCGGATGGCGGCTGCGATCAGGCTCTCGGCCTCCGGCACGGGGTCCATGGCCCCGCGCAACTCCGCCAGCAGGTCCGCCGTGCAGGGCGCCAGCAGCGTCGCCACCTGTGGGATCCGCATCAGCGAGCGGCGCAGGCCCACCAGGTCGCGCGCGTTGGCGCGGCCGCAGCAGACCCTGGCGGTCAGGCGTTCGATGTCGTAGATGCCCTCCAGCGTCCCGGCCAGTTGCGCACGCAGGGGGCCGGCGGCGAACAGCTCTTGCACGGCCTCCAGGCGGCGCTCGATCAGGGCGGGGTCGCGCAGCGGCGTCAGGATGCGCCGGCGCATCAGGCGGCTCCCCATCGGCGTGCGGGTGCGGTCCAGCACGCCCAGCAGGCTGCCGTCGCGGCCGCCGCCGCGCATCGGCTCGACCAGCTCCAGCGCGCGCTGGGTGGTGGCGTCCAGCACGAGGTAGCGGTCGGGGAGGAACCGTTCGATCCTGCGGACATGCCCCACGGCGGCGCGCTGGGTCTCCTGCAGGTAGACGAGGACCGCGCCGGCGGCGCCCAGCCCGGGCCCGAGGTCGTCGCACCCGAACCCCTGCAGCGTCGCCGTGCCGAAGTGCTCGTTCAGGCGGCGGCGGCCCTCCTCGCGGCCGAACTGCCAGGGCGCCAGGCGCGTCACCAGGCAGCCCTCGGGCAGGCAGGGCAGGGCGGGGTGCCCGCCGGAGTCCTCGTCCCTCGATGCCTCCGAGAGGAGGCATTCGGCCGGTCGGACACGCGCCAGGCTGTCGGCCAGGCGGCCGACGGGTACCTCCTCGACCTCGAACCGGCCGGTCGAGAGGTCGACCCAGGCGACGCCCGCCTCGGCGTCCGAGAGCGCCACGGCGGCCAGGTAGTTGTTCGAGCGGCTGTCCAGGATGTGCTCTTCGGTCAGCGTGCCCGCAGTGATGATGCGCGTCACGTCGCGGTCGACCAGGCCGCGCGCCTCGGCGGGGTCCTGCACCTGCTCGCAGACGGCCACGCGGTGCCCGGCGCGGATGAGGCGCCGGATGTAGCCGTCGGCGGCGTGGTGGGGGAAGCCGGCCATCGGCACGGCGCCGGCCCCCTTGTCGCGACTGGTGAGCGCCAGGCCCAGGTCGCGCGCGCAGGTCCGGGCGTCCTCGAAGAAAACCTCGTAGAAATCGCCCATGCGGAACAGCAGAACGGCGTCCTGGTGCTTCCTCTTGAAGGCCAGATACTGCTGCATGACCGGCGTGTGGGGAGACTTGGCCATCGACCGCCTGCTCAAGGGGGGCACGGACGGCGACAGGATACGGGCTGTCCCCGGCGTTGTCAATTCGGGAGCCTGGGCCGCACACGGACGCACACGGACGCACACGGACGGGCACCGACGGGCACGGACAGCGGGGCCGCCGTCAGCGCCTGAGCCAGAAGAAGGCCGCCGCCCCCGCCAGCGCGGCGAGGACGGCCAGGGCCAGGAGGACGCGGCGGGCCGTGGCCCCCGGCGATGCGGGGTGCACCCGGCGGCCGCAGGAGGGGCACTGGGCGCTGCGGAGAGCCGTGTACGTCATGAACTCCTCCCGGCAGTGCGGGCAGGTGGCCGTGCGGCCGCGGGTTCGTTTGGGGTCCTTCCCGCGCATGGTGGCGTGAATCCCTTTGACAAGTGGGCACGCTTGCCCTATAGTAGGTGGTTCGTCCCTCCCGGGGCAAGGGGAATTGTATCCCGACGCTTTTTCCGGACTCCGTCGATGAAGACGCGCTTTGCGCACAAAGAGGACTACAAGGACAACCGCCGCTGGTTGCACGTCGATGCCAGCGACCAGGTGTTGGGCCGCCTGGCCACCCGCGTGGCCGTGGCGCTGATGGGCAAGGACCGCCCGGATTACACGCCCAACGTGGATACCGGCGCCTACGTGGTGGTGACCAGTGCCGAGCGGGTGCGCCTGACAGGGCGGAAGATGGATCAGAAGGTCTACCGCCATCATTCCGGCTACCCCGGCGGGCTCAAGGAAGTGTCCGTGGCCGAGGTGCTCCGGAAGCACCCCGAACGCGTCATCAAGGAGGCCGTGCGCCGCATGCTCCCCAAGAGCAAGCTCGGCGACGCCATGCTGACGAAGCTGAAGGTGTATGCGGGGCCCGACCATCCGCATACCTACCACAAGCCCCAGGAACTCCCGCTGTGAGCGTGACGGGGCAGCGCCCCGAAGGAACGCCAGAACTCGAGGTGAGCAGGACGAATGGCTGACGATTACATCTGGGGAACCGGCCGGCGCAAGAGCGCCGTCGCCAGGGTGCGCATCCGACCCGGCACCGGCGTGATCCGCGTGAACGGACGTGACGTGGAGGATTACTTCCCGCGCGAGGGGCATCAGTTGGCCATCAGGGAGCCTCTGCGCGTCACGCACAACCAGGGGCGCTATGACGTGTGGATCGGCGCCCGGGGCGGCGGACTCACCGGCCAGGCCGAAGCCGCGCAACTCGGCGTGGCCCGCGCGCTCCTGGTCAGCGATGCGTCCCTGCGCGAGGTGCTGAAGGGGGGCGGCCTCCTGACGCGCGACAGCCGCAGGGTCGAGCGCAAGAAGTACGGAAAGCGCGGCGCGCGGCGGTCCCCGCAGTTCAGCAAGCGCTGATACGGCCGCAAGCCGAAGACGAAGACAAGGGCGCCCGCCGCATGCCTCGTGCCTGCGGCGGGCGCTTTTTCGCGGCCCCCGGGCGAGGACGCCCGGGGCTACGCATCGTCCAGTTCGGCCATCAGCTCCGGCGGCAGGTTGAAGTTGGAGTAGACGGCCGTCACGTCCTCGTCGTTCTCCAGGTCCTCCATCATCTTGAGCACCTTGCGGCCGTCATCGACGCTCAGGTCGACGTAGGACTGCGGGACCATGGTGACCTCGGCCGACTCCACCTCCAGGCCGGCCTCCCGCAGGGCGTCGCGGACGGCGTGCAGGGAGCGGGCGTCGCAGCTCACCTCATAGTCGTCCCCGGCCTGTTGGAAGTCGTCCGCCCCGGCCTCAATGGCGATCTCGAACAACTCCTCTTCGGACCGCCCGCCGGCGGCCAGCAGGATGAGGCCCCGGGTCTCGAACGACCACGACACGCTGCCGCCGGCCGCGAGTTGACCGGCGTGGTCCCCGAATATCTTCCGCATGTTCGGCGTGGTGCGGTTGCGGTTGTCGGTCAGCGCGTCCACCATGACGGCGGCGCCGCCCGGCCCGTAGCCCTCGAAGCGCACGGCCTCGAGCTGGCTCCCTTCGAGTTCTCCGGCGCCCTTCAGGATGGCGCGCTCGATGTTGTCCTTCGGCATGTTGACGGCCTTGGCCGCCTCGATGGCGTACTTCAGGTCCAGGTTCATGTCCGCGTCCTTGCCGCCGTGGCGCACGGCGGTCATGATCTGCTTGGCGACGCGGCTGAACGTCTTGCCGCGCCGGGCGTCTTCCTTCGCCTTCTTGTGCTTGATTCCGGCCCAATGGGAATGCCCAGACATTTGTTCCTGCTCCGGTCGGGACGATGCGGGATGTGCGCGACGAACGCCGGGAGGGTCAGGCACCGGGGGGCGGAGGCTTGCGCCGGCGCCGGCGGGCGGGACGGCACGCGCGCCGCGGCACGGGATGGCGGAGGATGTCGATCATGATTCGGCCGTCTTGCGAGGGGAATATACCTCGATTATACGGCATGGCGCGCGCCGTGCCAAGCCCGGCGCGCGGCCGTGCCAAGCCCGGCGCGCAGCCGTGCCAAGCCCGGCGCGCGGCTGGCATCCCGGGTCGGCGCCCCCCTATAATGAGGTCCGAGGCCACGGTTGGGGGGCCCTCGGTCTCCGAAAGGGGTGTCCGTGAAGACCTGCCGGGTGACGATCGCCGATACCGACGGCGTGCTGCTGGACCGGGCCGAGGTGGCCCTGGGGAGCCTGCAGCGCCTGCGCGGCCTGATGGGGCGCCGAGCCCTGCCGCCGGGCGAGGGCCTGCTGATCCCGCACTGCAGCTCCGTGCACACCTTCTTCATGCGCTTCCCGATCGACGTGGTCTACCTGTGGCGGGACAACCGCGTCCTGAAGATCGTCCACGCGATGCGGTGCTGTCGCGTCTCGGCCTGCTGGTCGGCGCGGTCCGTGCTGGAGATGCCGGCGGGCTGGGCAGAGGCACACGACCTGCGCGCCGGAAGGACCCTGACGTTCCACGACATCGCACCGTGACGGCCACGCGGGGCGACGCGTCGGCTGGAGGGGCACGCTCCGTCGTGCCCGCTCCTGCAATGACCGGCCGCCTGCCATCCCCGGCCGCGACGGAGCGCGGCCCTCCATTTGCACGGACGGTTCACGCCGTTGGAGGGGCACGCTCCGTCGTGCCCGATCCTGCAATCACCGGCCGCTCGCCATCCCCGGCCGCGACGGAGCGCGGCCCTCCACTTGCACGGCCGGTTCACGCCGTTGGAGGGGCACGCTCCGTCGTGCCCGCTCCTGCAATCACCGGCGGCCTGCCATCCCCGGCCGCGACGGAGCGCGGCCCTCCACTTGCACGGACGGTTCACGCCGTTGGAGGGGCACGCTCCGTCGTGCCCGCTCCTGCAATCACCGGCCGCTCGCCATCCCCGGCCGCGACGGAGCGCGGCCCTCCACCGACTCCCGGCCGCGACGGAGCGCGGCCCTCCACCGACTCCCGGCCGCGACGGAGCGCGGCCCTCCACTTGCATGCACGCCGCCGCCGGGCAGGTAGCGCGGCTACTTGCCCCAGTTCTCCGGGCGGAGGCTGCGGACGGCCGCGCCCGCGCGCCACATCTCCGAGTTCTTGATCTTGTCCAGCTCGACGCGCAGCTTCTGCTGGTAGTCGGGGCGGCTGTTGCTCTCCAGGACGATGCGCGTCTCGGTGCCGTTCTTGACGCTCTCGTAGAGCTTCTTGAAGACGGGGGCGACGGCGTCGCGGAAGCGGTCCTTCCAGTCGAGCGCGCCGCGCTGCGCGGTGGCGCTGCAGTTGGCGTACATCCAGTCCATGCCGTTCTCGGCCACCAGGCGGATGAGGCTCTGGGTGAGTTCCTCGACCGTCTCGTTGAATGCCTCGCTCGGCGTGTGGCCGTGGGCGCGCAGGACGTTGTACTGCGCCTCCATGACGCCGGCCAGGGCGCCCATCAGGATGCCGCGTTCGCCCGTCAGGTCGCTCCACACCTCGTGCTCGAAGCTGGTGGGGAACAGGTAGCCGGAGCCGATGGCGATGCCGACGGCCAGGCAGCGCTCCTCGGCGCGGCCGGTGGCGTCCTGATGGACGGCGTAGCTGGAGTTGATGCCGCTGCCGTCCAGGAAGTTGCGGCGCACGGACGTTCCGGATCCCTTCGGGGCGACCAGGATCACGTCGACGTCCTCGGGCGGCACGACGCCGGTCTGCTCGCCGTAGACGATCGAGAAGCCGTGCGAGAAGTAGAGGGCGTCGCCGGCCTTGAGGCAGCCCTTCAGCGCGGGCCAGACGATCTTCTGCGCGGCGTCGTTGAGGAGATACTGGACGATCGTGGCCTTCCGGGCGGCCTCCTCGATGGGGAAGAGGGTCTTGCCGGGCTCCCAGCCGTCGGCGACGGCCCGGTCCCAGTCCGCCTTGAAGTCGGGCGACTGGCCGATGATCACGTTGAATCCGTTGTCGCGCATGTTCAGCGACTGGGCGGGGCCCTGCACGCCGTAGCCGATGACGGCGATCACTTCGTCCTTGAGTACCTCGCGGGCCTTCTCCAGTGGGAACTCGTCGCGGGTCACCACGTCCTCGACCACGCCGCCGAAGTCTATCTTCGCCATGTCGGTGCTCCTTAGCTCAATGGAGGATCGCGCGTTCACGCGCCCACACGGCGATCGGCCGCGGGACGGGTCTCAGAGCGACATTCTGCCCTGTCCCGGCCCGTTTTTCAAGGATACGGAGGCCCCGGGTCTCCGCGATTGCGGCGGCGGCGGCGATGTGGTCTAATCGCCGGAACCGCCGGCCGCGGCGGGCATCATCGGGGAGTGCGAAGGGACCGAGATGAAGATCGGCTATCTGGACTGCTTCAGCGGCATCAGCGGGGACATGTGCCTGGGTGCGCTCGTGGATGCGGGCGTGCCCCTGGAGGCCATCGCCGAGGCGCTCGGGACGCTGCACCTGCACGGGTACTCGCTGGAGGCGCACACCGTGCACCGGGCGGGGATGCGGGCGACCAAGGTCGACGTGGTGCTGGAGCACGACCACCACGGCGACCACGGCCACCATCACCACCACCCGCACCGCGGCCTCAGCGACGTGCTGGCCATCATCGAGGGCGGCGCGCTGCCGGACAGGGTGGTGGCCGACAGCTCGGCGGTGTTCCGCGCGCTGGCCGAGGCGGAGGCGTTCGTGCACGGCTCGGACCCGGAGCAGGTGCACTTCCATGAGGTGGGCGCCGTGGACGCGATCTGCGACATCGTGGGCACCGCGGTGGGGCTGCACGTGCTGGGGCTGGAGGCGATCAGGTTCTCGACCGTCAGCCTGGGCGGAGGTACCGTCCGGGCGGCCCACGGCGTGCTGCCCGTGCCCGCGCCGGCCACGGCCGAGCTGCTCAGGGGCCTTCCGACCGCCGGCGGGCCTGTGGACTTCGAGCTGGCCACGCCGACCGGCGCCGCCATCCTGAAGGCCCTGGGCGAGCCCTCGCCGCGCTGGCCGGCCATGACCGTGGAACGGATCGGCTGCGGCGCCGGCGGGCGCGACCTGCAGGAACTGCCCAACGTGCTGCGGCTCGCCGTGGGGACGGCGGCGGAGGGCGGCGGCTTCGCGGCGGACATCGTCTGGGTGCTGGAGGCCAACCTGGACAACATGACGGGCGAGGAGGTCGGCTACTGCACGGAGCGGCTGCTGGCTGCGGGCGCGCTCGACGTCTTCACCGTGCCCGTGCAGATGAAGAAGAACCGCCCCGGGGTCGTCCTGACCGTCCTGTGCGCCCCCGAGAAGCTGCAGGAGATGCAGGCGCTGGTGCTGAGGCATTCGGCGACGCTGGGCGTGCGGTGCGCCCTGCACCACCGCGCGAAGCTGCGCCGCCAGGTCCGCTCCGTGACCACGCCGTGGGGCGAGGTGCGCGTCAAGGAGGGGTATGTGGACGGCCGCCGGGTGCACTGTGAGCCGGAGTACGAGGACTGCCGGCGAATCGCGGACGAACGCGACCTGCCGTTGCGGCAGGTCCGGCGTGCGGCGCTGCAGGCCGCCGACGCCTGAGCGGCGCGCCGGCCGGGGGTGAGGGGCCTCGGTCAGGCGGCCCCGGCCGGATCGGGGGCGGGCGGCTTGGGTTCAGCGTCCTCCCCGGCTTCCTCCACGGCGCGACCGTAGCGCAGGGACAGTCCGACCAGGCACAGCCCCCCCAGGCCGATTCCATAGGTGTAGAACAGGACGCGGCTGATGAGTGTCACGGCGGCCGCTTCCCCCGGGGAGATGCCGAAGGCTGCGCAGAGCGCGATCATGGCCGTCTCCATGACGCCCGCGCCCCCCGGCGAGACCGAGATGTCGCCGATGAACGTCGAGATCGTGACGATGGCGACCACCCGCAGGTACCCGGTATCCGCGCCGAGCCCGCGAAACAGCATGTAGTGCGCCAGGCAGAACAGCAGCCACGCGACTGCCGAGAGCAGGAAGGCCGTGAGCAGGGCGGTCGTGCTGCCGGCCATTCGGGCGATGGGTGCGGAGATGTTCCGCACCTTCCGCGTTAGGTACTCCTCGAATTCCGCGCACGTGGCGAACCGGAGGCGCAGGATGCCCATGGGGCGGCTGCGGTAGAGCAGCGGCAGCAGCCGGCGCAGGGCCAGAACCGCACCCTTGACGACCTGCCGGCGCAGGATCACCAGCGTCACAGCGGCGGCCACGACCAGGAGGACGCCGACCTCCATGGCGAGCTTCGAGTAGAGCCCGATGCCGACGAACAGCACCACGAAGTTGACCGTCGCCATCAGGAAGAGCAGGAAGACGGCGCCGTTGCTGATCTTGTCGGCCAGAATGGTGCCCAGGTGTGCGGTCTTCTCCCCGCCGAAGGCGCGGCTCATGTAGTAGGCGCGGATCGGTTCGCCGCCCACGCGCGCCCCGGGTGTGACGACGTTGCCGAAGACGCCGGCCATGTAGATGGGCAGAAGGGCCGCGACGCTGCGGCGGTCGCTCCGGGGCATCAACTGCTGCCAGCGCAGGCACCAGAGCAGGAACATGGCCATGAAGAGGGCGGCGGCCGAGCCGACGGCGGTCCACTCCATGCGACCCGCCGCCTCCAGGATGCGGCCGAAACCGATGTGCCGCAGCACGAGGAACAGAAGGCACAGCACCAGCGGCACGGCCAGGGCCTTCAGGGCGTGGAGGAATGTGCGCGCGGTGTTCATCTTCTGCCTGCCCTCCCTGCATGGCTGAGGCCCGCGGAGCAGACGGACGCGCGCGGATGCACACGGACGGACACGGACGCACACGGACGGACACGGACGCACGCGGATGCACACGGGCGCACGCGGGCGCACACGGACGCACGCGGATGCACACGGACGCACGCGGACATCGCCGCCCGGCGGTGCGGGCGCAGTGGAAGCGCGCGAAGGAACATGACGTCGGCCACCTCAGCGTCGCAGGCGGGCGATCGCCGCTGCGTGGTAGACGGTCGCCCAGGTCAGTTGGAGCTTGTCGCAGAGCCGGATGCGGCTGGGGGCGTCTTCGTAGGAGCAGGGCACGGGCACCTCGGCGATTCGGAAGTCGCGTCTGCGGGCGCGGGCCAGCCGGGCGAACAGGAGCATGGACGAGTGCTCGAAGGCGTAGCGTCCGGCCTCGGGCAGGTGCCGCGCCAGGTACGCCGCCGTCTCCCGCGAGTAGACGCGGTAGCCGCTCTGCACGTCGCCGATCGGCACGCCGGCCAGCAGGGCATAGGGGGCGCTGGCCAGCAGGTTCGCCGCGCGCCGGACGGCCGGCATGTGGTCCTGATGCCGGCGGCCGACGACGAGGTCGTAGGGCCCGATCAGGCCGCAGAGCCGGGGCAGGAGGGCGGGGTCGTTCTGCATGTCGGCGTCGAGCACGGCCACCGCGTTCCAGTGCGTGTGGCGCGCGGCCGCCTGCAGTCCGTGCACGACGCCCGCCTGTTTGCCGAGGTTGACCTCGTGGTGGACGGCCTGCACACGGGGATCACACGCCAGACGGTCGAGGATCGCGCCGGTCGAGTCGGTGGAGCCGTCGTTGACGACGACCACGAGGCCCAGGCCGCAGGCCAGGGCCGCCTCCACGCACCGGGCGAGGTGCCGCTCCTCGTTGTAGGCGGGGAAGACGGCGGCGACGTGGGCCATGGCCCGCTCGGCGCGCTGCCCTGTCCGCTGCTCCACCCGTATCCGCATCGTCCCCCCGGCGTCGTGTTGCCTGTGCGACGGTCTGCTGCGGCATTATACCAGGGGGGCCGGGGGCGGGGAAGGGCGTTCGCGGCCCCCGGACAGGCGCTCAGAGCCGGTCGAGGATCTGGGACCGGTTGCGGTCCTGCCACCGGTAGAAATCGGCGCGCCGGAGCCGGGCGGCAGCCGCTTCGTCGACGATGGCCACGGTGTCCGGGTGCATCTGGAGGGCCGAGGCCGGCACCTGGCTCGTGAGGGGGCCCTCGATGGCGGCGGCGACGGCTTCGGCCTTTCCGGCGCCGCCGGCCAGCAGGATGCACCTGCGGGCGTCCAGGATCGAGGCGATGCCCATGGTGACGGCAAAGCGGGGGACCTCCTCGGGGCCGGCGAAGTAACGGGCATTGTCCTCGATCGTCTCGGGGGCCAGGGCCGCTACGTGGGTGCGGGACCCCAGCGAGGTGCCGGGCTCGTTGAAGCCGATGTGGCCGTCGCGCCCGATGCCCAGGACCTGCAGATCGATGCCGCCGGCCTGCCGGATCGCCTCCTCGTATGCGGCGCAATGGGCCCGCAGGGGTTGGGCCAGGCCGTCGGGGACGTGGGTGTTCTGCGGCTTGACGTTGATGTGGTCGAAGAGCCGGTCGTTCATGAAGGCGCGATAGCTCTGCGGGTGGTCCGGCCCGAGGCCGACGTATTCGTCCAGGTTGAACGTGACGACGGGGGCGAAGTCGAGCCCATCGTTCGTGTGGGCGTCGATCAGGCGGGCGTAGAGCCCCTCGGGAGAGCTGCCGGTGGCGAGGCCCAGGACCGCGTCGGGCTTCTGACGGAGCGCGGCGATGACGATCTCGGCCGCCCGGGCGCTCATCTCCTCGTAGTCGCGGACAAGGATGACGTCCATCGGCACGATTCCTCGCAACGGGTCAACGGCACGGAGGCGTCCGGTCGGTTGGCCTTCGGGGGAAACACGGCGGCGCCCCGGCCAGGGGGGCGCCGCCGTCCGTCCTGCGCAGACCAGACCATGCGGCGCAAGGCCGCATCGGCACTCAGCGATACGGAGGGAAGCTGCTCTCGTAGAGCGAACTCTTCTCGTCCAGTCCGAGGGTCCAGTCGACGTCGTCGACCATGCTGTCGATGTCCCGCCTCATGGAGTAGTTGCGGTATCGGTTCCGTTCCAGCGTGCAGCCGAGCGAACCGACGACCATTATCAAGCAGAGGACTACGCCGACCCAGCGGGTGATCATCTGTCTCGTCTCCCTCACAATGAACCGTGCCCCGGACGGGCTGCCAAGACTATAGTCATTCGCCTGGCCGTTGTCAACCCGGCAGGACCTTCCGGCGCCGCCAGGGCATCTCAGGCCCATGCGTGCAGAGGGGCGGCGAACCCCCGGGGGCGCTGTGCAGCCCCCCCGGGAGGTCCGCGACGTCGGGAAGATCATTCAACGCGCTCGCCCTGTGCCTCGAGTGCGCGGCGGCGTTCTTCCTCTTCCGCCTGCTTCGCGGCCTGCTGCTCCGGCGTGAGCTGAGGTTCTGCGGACTCGACGCCGGCCGCAGGCGTCCCCGCCCCGCCGGCAGGAGCACCCTCGTCCTTGCCACCGAAGAGCAGGATGGCACCCACAATGATGACGATGACAACGACAATCCCGATCCCCACGCGCTTGTCCACGATCAACCTCCAGAGACTTGATCCTGAAACCTCCCGGCCGGAGCCCTCTCGCTCCCCCTGGTACCGGGGGGGGTCCGCATACGAAAGCATTATAGCGGGGTCTCGGCAGGCGCGCAAGTCCTGTTCGGCTCACAGTGCGGAGGGCAGTTGTGGCTTGACTCCCGGTCCTGAGCGATTAGAATGCGGCAGCGTGGTGGGGGCGTTGCGGCCTCCGATGATTCGGACGAACGGCATCTGCGGGAGTGACCGATGGAGCGACTGGATGAGGCGATCGGCGTGATCGGAGGCTCGGGGCTGTGCGGCATGGAGGGTCTGGAGCCGATCGAGGAGGTGGAGGTGGCCACCCCGTTCGGCGCGCCGTCCGATCACTACATTGTTGGGAAGATCGAGGGCCGTCTCGTCGTCTTCCTGGCCCGGCACGGCCGCACGCACCGGCTGCTGCCGCACGAGCTGAACTACCGGGCCAACCTGTTCGGGTTCAAGAAGCTCGGCGTGCAGCGCATCGTCTCGGTCTCGGCCGTGGGCAGCCTCAAGGAGGACATCCATCCGCTGCACATTGTTGTGCCGGATCAGTTCTTCGACAGGACGCGCCACCGCGCGGACACGTTCTTCGGCGACGGGGTGGTGGTGCACGTGGGATTCGGGGACCCGGTATGCCCTCAACTGCACGGCGCGCTCTGCCACGCGGCGGCGGCCAGCGGAGCGACGGTCTGGCCGGGGGGCACCTACGTGTGCATGGAGGGGCCGGCGTTTTCCACGCGGGCGGAGTCGCAGGTCTATCGGTCCTGGGGTGCCAGCGTGATCGGCATGACGAACCTGCCGGAGGCCAAGCTTGCCCGCGAGGCGGAGATGTGTTACGCTACGCTGGCTCTCGTGACCGATTTCGACTGCTGGCACGAGGCCGAGGAGGCTGTCACGCAGCAGGACGTTCTGCAGAACATGCAGGCGAATGTCGCCACTGCACAGAGGACGCTGCGTGCGCTGGTCGCGTCTCTCGGGCGGGAGCGGTCCTGCGCATGCGGGGACGCGCTCCGCAGTGCGTTCGCCAGGCCGCCCGGGCAGGCGCCTGCGGCCGCGCGGGAGAGACTGGACATCATCATCGGCAAGTACTTACAATAGCCGGTCAGCAGCCACACGCACACGCGAACTGTGGGAGAAGCGCAGAGATGCCAGACGAGATCGTCATCAAGTGCGACAACTGTGGGCATAAGCTGGTCACCGAGAGCCGGTTCATCGGCAAGAAGGGCAAGTGCCCCAAGTGCGGCGCCACCATCCGTCTTCGGCAGCCCGGCGCGGCCTCGTCCGGAAGCGGGGAGCAGCAGGTGGTTGTCGAAGAAGTGGAGACGCGCAAGGACGCCCTGCTGCGGGTCAAGAAGCAGAACGACGTTGCCATCGTCGGCTTCGCCACCTCCCGCATCCTCGACCAGTCGAACGTGCAGCAGCTCGGCGAGGAATTCGACGCGCTCATCGACCAGTTCAAGCTGCGCAAGATCGTCGTCAACTTCTCCGGCGTCACCTACATGAGCAGCGCCGTGATGGGCAAGCTGGTCGGGCTGCTCAAGAAGTCCAAGGCCTCCGGCGGGCGCCTGATCCTCTGTGCGATCGAGGACAGCATCTTCGAGATCTTCGAGATCATGCGATTCGACAAGATGTTCGAGATCAGCAAGACCGAGGACAAGGCCGTTCTTGAACTGACGGGCTGAGTGGAATGGCTGTCAGCCGTGCATCGGACGGCGAGAAGGCCCTGAAGGCTTTCGGCTGGCAGGCCGTCGCCCTGAATGTCCCTCCCGACTGGGAACTCGCCTACACGCGGGGATCCCGCGAAACCGGCCGCGTCCGCCTCACCGACGGCGAATCCGTGCGGCTGGAACTCGACTGGCGCACCGACCGCGGCGTCGCCTCCCCGGCGGCCGTGGCGGGCCTGTTCCTGGCCAAGCAGGCCCGCAAGGCGCGCAGGAACGGCACGGCCTTCGACGTGCAGCGCGGCCTGAACCTCGCCCACCCGCCCGGCATGGACGTCGAGTGCTATCGCTGCGTCGGCCCGCGGCAGGTGCTCGCCATGGTCAGCCGCTGCCGCGAATGCCGCCGGCTCGTGCACCTCCAGATCCTCGGCGCGCGGGACGACTCCCTGCGGAGCCTGGCCCGGCGCGTCTTCTCCTCGCTGCGCGACCATCCCGACGAGGGCGTGTGCCGGTGGAGCATCTTCGACGTGCGGCTGCAGACTCCCGAGCGGCTCCGCCTGGCCGAGAGCAGCCTGCAGAGCGGCCGCATCCGGCTGAGCTTCGCCCGGGGGCCGAGCCGACTGGAGTTCACGCGCGTCAGCCTGGCGGACGTGCTTCTGGCCCGGCAGAGCCTGGCCGACTGGTTCCGGACCATGCACGCACGCCGGCTGCGGCGGCGCCGTTTCGTGGTGGAGGAGGCCCCCGTGCGCGGCCACGCCGGCCTGCGGGTGCACGGCCGGCGCCGGCTCCTGCTGGACCCGGGCCGGCCGGTGGGGCGCGGGCGCGTCCTGCGGGCCGCGTGCTGGCACTGCGAGGAGACGAACCGGCTGTTCCTGTGCGCGTTCGACGGGCTTGCGCGGGACCTCGCGTGGTTCGAGCCGGCGGTCGAGGCGTTCGAGTGCTGCGACGGCGGGGAGGCGACGAGATGAGGCCATTCGGGCGCCCGCGGTCGGCCGGTCGGCCGCTGAGCCGTGCGCTGTCCCTGTCGGCCCGGCCGGTGCTGAACCGTCTGGTCAAGGTGGACCGCGACCGGGAGGGGCACGTGATCCTCCAGGTGCCCCGTGCGGACAACTCCCTGGTGCGGAGCGTCACGCGCTGGTTCCGGCTGCCGCCGTACAAGCCGATTGCACTTGACGAACTCGGGACGTTCGTCATAGAACTATGCGACGGGCGCCGCACGGTGCGGGATTTGGTTGATATGTTTGCGAAAAGGTATAAACTCAACCGGCGGGAGGCGGAAGTGGGGATGACGACGTTCCTGCGGACGCTCGCCCGCCGATCGATCATCGCACTGGTCATCGAGGGCGAGGACGTGCCGGCTCCCTGAGGCGGCGACCGTTCGGTTAGCTTGCGGAGGTCATCTGTGGCACAGCCCGGGCACGGCGGCGGACAGAAGATCGGCCGGCAGATCGTCCTGCCGTTCAGCAAAGCGTTCGAGATCGCCTGGAAGGGCATCAAGATCCGCATCTGGCGCTCGATGATCACCATGAGCGGCATCATCCTGGCCATCGCGTTCCTCATGTCCGTCTGGACCGGCGGCGTCTTCGAGCGGGCGCTGCATGCCGTTCCGGAGAGCCATCCGCTGCACTCGCTCGTGCAGGGCGCCCTGGAGGCCGAGGCGATGGCCGGCGGCGGCGTGCGCCTGCACTGCGTCGTGGCGGAGGAGCGCGCCGGCGGCAGCGTGGAGGCGATCACGCCCGGCGGCAGCCTCGAGACGTTCCTGAACGCCACCGAGGCGTTCCGGGCCGAGAGCGTGTCGGCGGAGGCCGAGGCGCTGGCCGAGGTGCTGGACCGGGAGACGGCCGACGTCAGCGCGCTGATCCTTGTGGGGCTGCCGCCCGGCCTGGCGGACGCACAGGCGGCGTCCCTGCTGGAGCGGTTCGTGCGCGACGGCGGCTTCCTGCTCGTCTATGGCGCCGGGGGCGTGTCCGACGCGGCCGAGAGCCCCCTGGCCGGACTCCTGCCGGCCACCCCCGCGGGCGGCGTCCGGTCCTTTGACGAAGGGAGCCTGACGCGCGGCCCCCAGGCCGTGCAGGTGCAGTGGGCGACGCATCCGGCGGCCCGGTTCGTCGAGGCCCGGGCCAGGTCGGGCGCCGTCGCCATGGCCGTGGCGCGGGACGGCGGAGACGAGGTGGCCTGGAGCTGGGACCTCGGCAAGGGGCAGGTGGCCTGGTACTCGGTGGATGGCGCCTCGGCGGCCGACCCCGACGTGCTCTCCTGGTTTGTCCGCGGGCAGGGCGCCGAAGGCGCCGACGAGACGGTGCAGGTCGCCGGCAGCCTGATGAACCGGCTGATCGCGCGCGGGGCGGGCAGTCGCGGCCAGACGCACGACATGCGCGGCGTCTGGCTCGTCACCCTGAGCCTGATGGTGTGTGTGGTCGGCATCACCAACGCCATGCTGATGAGCGTTACCGAACGGTTCCGCGAGATCGGCACCATGAAGTGCCTCGGCGCGCTGGACCGGTTCGTCGTGAAGCTCTTCCTGATCGAGTCGTCCCTCCAGGGCGTCGTGGGCTCGCTGATCGGGGCCTTCATCGGCTTCGTGCTGGCGTTTCTGCGCGCGCTGCTCACCTACCGCGTCACGGACCTGGAGACGGGCGAGACCTTCTGGCTGACGCTGCACTTCTTCCCCATCGGGTCCGTTCTGGTCTGGCTGGTGATCGCCCTGGCCGTGGGGATCGTTCTGAGCATTGTCGCCGCCATTTACCCGGCCATCCGTGCGGCGCGGATGGAGCCGGTGCAGGCCATGCGGGTCGAGGCGTAGCGCGCACGCGCCGCCGTGCTTCGGCCGCCATGAGGTGCAAGCGAGGAGGATGGAGCCTTGGCAGATACCGCAGCCGCCCGAACCGACGTCGAGCAGCAGACCGTCGTGCGCACCGTGGACGTGCGCAAGATCTACCGCATGGGCAAGGTCGAGGTGCACGCCCTCAAGGGCATCACGCTGGACATCCAGGTCGGTGAGTACATCAGCATCATGGGCCCCAGCGGCAGCGGCAAGACGACGCTGTTCAACATGGTCGGGGCGCTGGACAAGCCCAGCAGCGGCCAGGTCTACATCGACGAGGTCGACGTGGCCCAGCTGGACGCCTACGAACTCGCCTGGCTCCGCTGCCGGAAGATCGGCTACATCTTCCAGACGTTCAACCTCATCCCCGTCATGTCGGCGCTGGAAAACGTCACGCTGCCGATGACCTTCGCCGGCCTGACCACCGACGAGGCGCGCGACAAGGGCATGGACCTGCTCGACCAGGTCGGGCTGGCCGAGCGCTACGACCACAAGCCCTTCGAGCTGTCCGGCGGGCAGCAGCAGCGCGTTGCGATCGCCCGCGCCATGGCCAACTCGCCCAGCATCATCCTGGCCGACGAGCCCACCGGCAACCTGGACCTGGCCACGGGCAAGGAGATCATCCAGCTCCTCGGCGAGATGAACGCACACCAGAACGTGACGATCATCACGGCGACGCACGACATCAAGATGCTCAGCGCCTCCGACCGCATCATCTGGGTGCGCGACGGCACGCTGGCGAAGATCGAACGCCGCGAGGACCTGGACATCCAGGTGGGGTCCATCGAAGGCGATGCCGAGGGCGGCGTGGAGGCCTCCCTGCGCGGGACCGAAGAGGACGAACAGGACGCCGGCTGAGGACGGCCCCGGCGCCTCAGTGCGCCCTGCAGACGAGCGCGCCCGGGTAGTAGTGCTGCAGGATCTCCTGCCACGTGTGGCCGGCGCGCGCCATCCCCCGCGCGCCCCACTGGCACAGGCCCACCCCGTGGCCGTAGCCGCGCCCCTGGAGCGAGAACACCCCGTCCCGCGCCGTCACCCGGAAGCGGAGGCTGCGCATGCGGTTGCCGCCCAGGGCGCGGCGCAGCGCCCCCGCGTCCAGCTTCACCTCGTCGTTGATGAGCACGAACCGCGCGTAGCCGTCCGGCTCGGTCTCGAGGGGCCGTAGGGTGCGGACCTCCGCGACGTCCGGCCGGTCGAGCCGGCGGGCCAGATCGGCGCCGGTCACCTCCAGGCTCCACTCATACCAGCGCGTGCCCCGGCACCACGGGCACTCGACGCCCCGCAGCGGCGGCAGGGCGTCCAGTGCGAAGACCCGTTCGACGGCAACCGTCCGGCCGCCGCACGTGCTCTGGAAGTAGGCGGGGAGGGGGCGGTCGTCGTAGGCCAGCACGATGCCTGCGGTCAACTCGGTGGCCAGGCGGGCCGGGCGCGATTCGGCCTCCCGGCCGCGGTAGGCCATGTCCGCCGGCACCATGTGGCCGCGGGCGTCCAGCGTGTACAGCATGAACGTGCGGGCCGCCACGGCCTGGGCCATCAGGGCCTCCATCGGCCAGCGGGCATACAGTTCCCGGCCGACCACACCGGCGATGTACTGCTCCGGCGGGAGCACGTTGACCGCGCGGACGCAGTCCCCGGGGCGGACCGTCAGGACCAGGTGCCCGCGATAGGCGTCTTCGCCCAGGACGAACCCGTCGTCGTTCGGCCGCAGTTGCGCCTCCCCTTCGGGGACGGCCAGGTCGTTCAGGTGCAGGACCTCGCCCGAGGCGGTCACCCGCCAGGGCCCCTCGCCCATGTCCAGGAAGCGCTCGCCGGGCGCGTACCAGCTCGCGCCGCCGGGGCACGAGAGGCGCAGAGACGGCGACGCCGAGACGATGACCACCGGGACCGTCTCCGGGTACACGATCGAGGCCGGTGCGGCGGGCATGGGCGGCACCACGGGCAGGGGGCGCCAGAACTGCCACCCGTACAGGCCCACGAAGGCCAGCAGGCCCAGGGCGGCGGCCGCTGCGGCGAGGCCCGGGCCGGGGCCGCGCCGGCGCGGCGGGCGGGGGGCGGCCTCGAGGGGCGTCTGTTCGTCCATGCGGCGCTCCTGGTCACGAGACCTCGGGCGTGTCGGCGGCGGGCCCCTGGCCGCGGTAGACGTGCAGGGCCGTGTCGCGGAACCGTTCCCATTCGCTGAAGACGCAGCCGCAGTAGTTCTGCAGGTAGAGGCGCATCCGGCGGGCGCGTTCGTGGCCGCGCTCGGCCAGCGGGCGCCAGTCCTGCGCCAGGAAGGCCACGCCGTGGGTCCGGGCGCACTCCTCGCCGATCGCGCGGATGACGGAATGGTCCTGGTGGGTGCTGGACAGCAGCGTGGTGGCAAATGCCTCGTAGCCGCCGCGGGCCGCCGTCTCGGCCGTGCGCGCCAGCCGCAGGCGGTAGCAGTCGGCGCAGCGTTCGGCCGCCGGGGCCGCCCAGCGCACGGCCGCCAGCCAGTCGGGCAGCCCGTAGTCCTCCTGGTAGGTCACCGGCAGCGGCAGTCGCTCCTGGAGCACCTTGAGTGCCTTCAGGCGCCGGCGGAACTCGATGAACGGGTGGATGTTCGGGTTGCTGAAGAACCCGTGGACCCGGTGGCCGTTGCGCGCCAGCTCCTCGGCCGGCTCGATGGCGCATGCGGCGCAGCAGACGTGGAGGAGCACTCTCATGGCGTCCTTCCCGTGGCTCGGGGCCTGAGCGCGGGCGCAGCGCTTCAGAACAGCGATGCCTGCCCTTCGGGCCCGGGGCCGTCGGCGCCGCAGGCCTCCAGGCCGGCCGGCGTGATGGCGCGCCCCCGGGCCGTGCGTTCCAGCAGGCCCTGGCGGATCAGGAACGGCTCGTAGACGTCCTCGATCGTGTCTTCCTGTTCGCCGACGACGGCGGCGATGGTCTTGAGCCCGACGGGGCGGCCGGAGCTGCGCGCCAGGAGCGCCAGGATACGGCGGTCCATCTCGGCCAGTCCGCGGTCGTCGACGCCGAGCCGTCGCAGGCCGTCCTCGGCGATCTGCGGCGTGATGACGCCGCTTCCGGCCGCCTGGGCGACGTCGCGGATGCGGCGCAGGAACCGGTTGGTGATGCGGGGCGTGCCGCGGGAGCACTCGGCGATGCGGCGGGCGGCCTGCGGCTGCAGGCCGATGCCGAGGATTCGTGCGCTCTTGGCGGCGACCTCCATGAGTTCGTCGGTGGTGTAGAAGTCGAGCCGTTCGGAGATCTGGAAGCGGCTGCGCAGCGGCGGGGCCAGGAGCCCCTCGCGCGTGGTGGCGCCGATGAGCGTGAAGGGGCGCAGGTCCAGGCGGATCGACCGGCCATGCGGTCCCGGGTCGATGATGATGGTGATGAAGAAGTCCTCCATCGCCGTGTAGAGATACTCCTCGACGCGCACGTCGAGGCGGTGGATCTCGTCGATGAACAGGACGTCGCCCCTGCGCAGGCCGGTCAGGAGGCCCACCAGGTCGCGGGGCTTGCTGAGGGCCGGGCCGCTGGTGGACCGCAGGCTGACGCCGAGTTCGTTGGCGATGATGTAGGCGAGGGTCGTCTTGCCCAGTCCGGGCGGGCCGCAGAAGAGGATGTGGTCGAGCGGCTCGGCGCGCATGCGGGCGGCCTCGATCCACGTCCGCAGGTTGTCGACCGTGCCGGGGCGGCCGACGAAGTCGGCGAACGACGCGGGGCGCAGGACGCTCTCGATCGTCTGCTCGTCGTCCTGGGGAAGGCCGGAGTAGATGTCCTGCTCGTTCATCGTTCCCGATCCGTGCGCGGCCGGTCGAAGGTGCACCGCAGGAGGCGTCAGTGGCCGAGGGCATCCTGCACGAGCTGCTGGCGGTCGGCGTCGGGGCCGAGCCGGGCCACGGCGGCGCGCACGGCCTGCCGGGCATCGGCCTCGGGTTCCCCGAGCGCCACGAGTGCCTGCACGGCGTCCCGTGCGGCCTGGCTGCCGGCTTCCTCGGCGGCCACGGGCAGCCGTTCGATCCGTTCGCGCAGTTCCACGATGAGGCGCGAGGCCGTCTTGGCGCCGATCCCCTTCACGGTGCTCTTGAGCGCGTCCGCGTTGCCGTCCAGGATGTAGCGCTTGAACTGGCCGGGCTCGCAACTGCTCAGCACACGCAGCGCGACGGCCGGGCCGATGCGGCTGACCGGCAGCAGCATGCGGAACAGCTCCCGCTCCAGCTCGGTGGCGAAGCCGAACAGGCACAGCTCGTCCTCACGCACCAGCAGGTGGGTCAGCAGGACGGCACGGCCGCCCTCGGGGGGCAGGGCCTCGTAGGTGGACAGAGGGATTCGCGCGACCAGCCCGACGCCGCCCACGTCGATCGTCGCGGCCGTCGGGCTCTTGACGACGAGGCGGCCCTGGAGGCGGTCGATCATCCGTTCACTCGCTCCGGAGTTCCAGGCCGAGCGACTCCAGTTTCAGCACGATCTCGTTGAGGCTCGTGGCGCCGAAGTTGGGCACGCCCACCAGGTCGGCCTCGCTCAGGCGCACCAGGTCGCCGATCGTGGCCACCCCGAGGCGCTCCAGGCATCGACGGCAGCGGGTGGACAGCTCGAGCGTCTCGACCGAGGCGGTCAGGTCGTCGCTCTCGTCGTCGTCCTCTTCGCGGGGGGCTTCCTGGCCGAGCTGGAGGTCGTAGCGGGCCATCAACTGCTCGATCTCCTCCAGGCTCGTGTCGCCGAAGTTCTTTTCGCTCAGCAGCTCCTCGCGCGTGACCTTCGTCAGGGCGCCCAGCGTCTTGATGTCCCGACGGTCCAGGCACGTGCGGCTCCGCGCGCTCAGCTCGAACGCGGAGAGTTCCATGTTGAACAACTCCTCCATGCGGCGCATGTCGCGCGTCTTGGCGGCGTCGACGAACATGGTCAGCGACGACTCGGCGTCCTTCAGGTAGAGCTGCGCCTGCTTGTGCCGAGGGTCGATGGCGAGCACGCGCTTGTAGCAGTCGATCGCGCGGTCGTACTCGTTGTGGTCCTCGCTCAGGATGCCCAGGTTGATCAGCGCGCCGACGTATGTCGGGCGCAGGTCGGCGCAGCGGCCGTACAGCTCCATGGCCCGCCTGTCGTCGCCGTTCAGGTCGGCGTTCCGGGCCAGCCGGAACAGGCTCCGGGCATGCTCGGGGTCCAGGTCGAGCGCGGATTCGTACAGCCGCATGGCCTCGGCGTAGTCTCCGTCGGCCTCCGCCAACAGGCCGCGGGCATACAGCAGGGCGGCGGTCGGTTCGGCCTTGGCGTGCTTCTTCAGGATGTCGACGGCCGCCTGCGGCTGCTGCAGGTCGCAGTAGGCTTCGACCAGGAGCACGTCGATCGCCGGGTCCTGGCCGGCCTCGGCCTGGAGCAGGTCCACGCCTTCCTGCGTGCGGCCCATGGCCAGCAGTGCGCGGCCCAGGAAGTGGGCGGCGTTCTTGCGGCTGCGCACGGGGCGCAACCGCTCGGCGGCCTCCGCGTAGCGTCCGCGGGCCAGCAGCAGGATCCCCAGCTTCTCGCTGAGGTCTCTCTGCTCGTCGTCGGAGACCTGGTCCCGGTCCGCCTCCATCTGCCGGATGCGCCGGTCCGCCTGATCGACCGTGGCGTAGCTGTCGTAGACGCAGGTGACCAGTTGGTCGTAGTTGTCCCTGGTCAGCGGGGCGGCCAGCAGTTCGTCAAGTTGCTTCGCAAGTGTCGTTGCCATAGACTCTTCAGCACGATCATTGGGGGAGAGCGGCTGCGGCGGAACGGCACACCCTGCCTGCAGTTCACCGTCCCTGGCAGGCTAACAGGAAGTTTGAACCCTGTCAAGGGATTTGGTATCCTGCCCCCGCCGCAGGAGGGGGCGCCGGCCCCAAGCTGGAAAGGAACTCAGTTCCGTGGCGCAAGTGCATATCACCGAGGGAATCTCGGCCGGCGACGGCCGGCCGTTGCTCGTCATCGCCGGGCCGTGTGTCATCGAGGGGCGCTGCCTCTGTCTGCGGGTCGCCTCCCATCTGAAGGCGCTCTGCGAACAGATCAAGCTGCCGTTCGTCTTCAAGGCGTCGTTCGACAAGGCCAACCGCAGCAGCATCTCCTCGTTCCGAGGAGTCGGCATGGAGGACGGCCTCAGCATCCTGGCCGAGGTCAAGGAGAAGGTGGGCGTGCCCGTCGTGACCGACATCCACCTGCCGGAGCAGGCCGCCCCGGTGGCCGAGGTCGTCGACATGCTCCAGATCCCCGCCTTCCTGTGCCGTCAGACGGACCTGCTGATCGCCGCCGCGCGCGCCGGTCGGCCCGTCCTCATCAAGAAGGGCCAGTTCATCGCCCCGGAGGACATGGGGCGCGCCGCCGAGAAGGTCCGGTCCATGGGCAACGCGGACGTCCTTCTGTGCGAGCGCGGCGCCGTCTTCGGCTACCACGACCTGGTGGCCGACATGCGCTCGATCGTCCGCATGAAGGCCCTCGGCTATCCCGTCGCGTTCGACGTCACCCATTCCACCCAGCGCCCCGGCGCGGCCGGCACCGCCAGCGGGGGTGAGCGCGAGATGGCGATGCCGCTCGGATCGGCCGCCGTGGCGGCCGGGGCCGACGCCGTGTTCATCGAGACGCACCCGCAGCCCGACGAGGCCCTGTCCGACGCCGCCAGCATGGTGCCGCTGGAGTCGATGGAGCTTCTGCTCAAGAGGCTCCAGGCCGTCGCCGCAGCGGTGGGGAAGCCGTGATGGCCGGCATCGGCCTGCTCGGGGGCTCGTTCGACCCCGTCCACTGCGCGCACGTGGCCCTGGCTGAGCGCGCGCGCGACCGGCTTGCCCTCGACTGCGTCCGGCTGGTGCCCGCACGCCGCAACCCCCACAAGCCCGTCCGGCCGGTCGCCTCGGACGCTCACCGCGTACGGATGCTCGAACTGGCCGTCGAGGGCCGGCGCGGCCTGCGCGTCAGCACGGCGGAACTCGACCGCCAGGGGCCGTCCTACACGCTCATCACGGTGCAGGAACTGCGCCGCGAGGTGGGCGTCGATGCGCCGATCTACCTGCTGCTGGGCGCCGACAGCGTCGGCGACCTGGCGCGCTGGTGGCGGGCCGACGAACTGGTGGCCCAGGCCCTGGTCGTGCCCTTCGACCGGCCCGGCTGCCGGCTCGACGAGGTGCTGGAGGGCTTGGTGCCGCGCTTCGGAAGGGCGTGGGTGGCGGCGGCGCGGGCCCGGCGGATCGACGGGCCGCCCATGGAGGTCTCCTCCACGCAGGTCCGGGAGCGGCTGCGGGCCGGCCTGTCCGTCGTGGGGCTGGTGCCCGAGGCCGTCGCACGCTACATCGCCGAACAGGGCCTCTACGCCTGAAGGGGGGGCGCTACGGCGTCTCGTCGTCGTCCCAGGCCAATTCCTCCCGCCAGCGGTGGCGCACGGCCTGCTTGCGCGTGCTGCGGGACTGGCGGCGCTGCTTCTTCGCGACCTGCTCCTGGGGCTGTTCCACGTCCGTTGCGCGGGGCACCTCGATCTCCTCGATGCCCTCGACGATCCGCACGTAGCTGTGGTAGCGCTCCGCGTCCAGCTCGCCGCTCTCGACGGCCGCCTTCACGGCGCAGTGCGGTTCGTGCATGTGGACGCAGTCGGGCATGCGGCAGTCGGCGGAGAGTTCCCAGATGTGCGGGAAGAACTGGGCGACCTCGACCTTCCGGATGTCCCAGAGCGTGAACTCCCGGATGCCCGGCGTGTCCACCACGTAGCCGCCGAAGGACAGCTTGAGCAGCGAGGCGTAGGTGGTGACGTGGCGGCCCTTGGTGGTCACCGGGCCCGTACGGAGCTTCAGGCCCGGCTGGAGGGCATTCAGCAGGGAGGACTTGCCCACGCCGCTGTGGCCGGCGAAGACCGTGCTCCGGTCGCGGAGGGCCGCCCGCAGACCGTCCAGGCCGCGGCGCTGCAGGGCGCTCGTGCGCAGGACGCGGTAGCCGAGCGACTCGTACATGCCGGCCACGTCTTCGTACTCGGCGGGATCGTCCGCCTGGTCGGTCTTGTTGATGCAGAGGATCGGTTCGAGCCGCCCGGTCTCGCCGGCGATGATGTATCGGTCGATGATGCCCGGCGTCAGCGGCGGGACGCGTACGGACGTGACGATGAGCAACTGGTCCACGTTGGCGACGATCACGTGTTCGGTGTGCTGCCCGCGCGGCGAGGTGCGAGAGAGCTTCGTGCGGCGCGGAAGCACCTGCTCCACCACCCCTTCGCCGCCCCCGACGGCGGTGAGGATGACCCGGTCCCCGACGGCCAGCGGCTTCGACTCCCCCGTGTCGTTGTCGACCAGGCGGCCGCGCACCTTGCACTCATAGACGGCGTCCCCCGCGTCCACCTCGCACAGTGCGGACCGGATCCGGATGACCGTTCCTTCCATGGACCCTCGAAGGCTGTCGTTACGTCTGCGGTTCGGCGCCGCAGAGGCGCGTGAACATGCGGTCCAGGGCCAGGCGCATCTGCGCGTTGGCCCCGATCATCTCGATCGTCTCCACGACGGTGTCGGCGAGGTCCAGGTAATCGTCCGCGTCGCCGGCGGCGGCGGCCCGTTGCCGCATCGCCCCCTCCCGGTCCCGGTTCACCAGTGGGCAGTCGTCCTCCGGCGCGGCGGCCAGGACGGCCAGGTCGCGGTAGTAGACGGCCAGGCACTCCAGCAGGTCCTGCAGGGAGTCGCGCGCGGAGCCCGCGCCGGCCTCTTTGGCGAGGTCGGCCAGCCAGTCGGCCAGTTCCAGGTTGTCCTCGGGCGCGGCCGAGGCCAGCCGGTCCAGCAACTCCCGGTTCCGTTCGTGGAGCCCTTCGCGGGCGGACCGCAGGGCCAGGCCGGGGGCGCCCCAGCATCGGCCGGCCAGCCAGTGGGCGTCGTCGTCGGCGTAGCCCTCCTCGGTGAGCCGGCGGCTCAGCGCCGCCTGGGGCAGGTTGGCGAATCGCACCAGGCGGCAGCGGCTGATGATGGTCTCGGGGACGCGCCGGAGGCTCGAGGCGATCAGGATGAACACGCAGCGGCCGGGCGGCTCCTCCAGCAGCTTCAGGAACGCGTTCGCGGCCTCGTCGGTCATGCGCTCGGCATCGTTGACGACGAACACGCGCCGGTCCGCCCGAACCGGCCGAAGCCCGGCCGTGTGCTGCAGGTCGCGCACGACCTGCAACGGCAGCGACTGGCGGCCCTCCGGCAGGCCCACCTGCGTGTAGTCCGGGTGTGCGTTGCCTGCCAGCAGGCGGCAGTCGGCGCCGGTCGAGTCCGGGCAGAGCAGGGCGGCGGCCAGCCGGCGCGCCATCTCCAGGCGCCCCGTCCCGGCGGACCCGAGGAAGAGCAGCGCGTGCGGCAGCCGGCCGCTTTTCAGCAGGCCGGCCAACTGGCGCCCGGCCCGCTCCTGGCCCTCGATGGATTCGAACCCCATAGGTCCCCGCGTGCTACTGCTCGACGAGCGCCATCACCTGGCCGGCCTTCACCTTCTCGCCCTCGCCGGCCAGAATCGACGTGATCCTGCCGCTGACGGGCGCCGGCACGGTGAACGCCGCCTTGTCCGTGACCATCTCCACCATGTCCTCGCCCTCGACCATCTCCTCGCCCTCGTTGACGTACCAGAAGGACACCTCGGCGTCCTCCGGCGCCTCGTCGCCCAGCGGGGGCAGCTTCACTTCAATCGGCATCGCGTGTCTCCGTTCCCGTTCCGTTGATCCTGTCGTTCACCAGATCCCGTGCCATGGCGGCCGCCCCGTAGCTGCTGCGGACGAACGGCCCGCTCGCCACGGCGGCAAAGCCCATCCGCAGCGCCTGCGCCTCCAGGGCGGCGAAGCGTTCCGGCGGCACGAACTCCGCCACCGGGCAGTGGGCCGGCGACGGCGCCAGGTACTGCCCCAGCGTCAGCGCCGTGCAGCCGGCGCCGCACAGGTCGCCCAGGACGGCCGAGACCTCCTGCGGCGTCTCGCCCAGGCCGAGCATCAGCCCGCTCTTCGTGGCCGGCACGGCGGGGTGCTCGGCCGCCTGCGCCAGCACGCGGAGCGAGCGGCGGTAGTCCGCTTCCGGGCGCACGCGGGCGTAAAGGCGCGGCACGGTCTCGACGTTATGATTGAAGACTTCGGGCGCGGCGTCAAGCACCCGGGCCAGATCCGCCGCGTTTCCGGCGAAGTCCGGCGTCAGGACCTCTACGGTCGCCTCCGTGCCCTCGTGCAGGGCCCGGATCGTCTCGGCGAAGTGCCCGGCGCCGCCGTCGGGCAGGTCGTCGCGCGTCACGCTGGTGACCACCACGTGGCGCAGCCCCAGCCGGCGCACGGCCTCGGCCAGCCGCCGGGGCTCCCGGGCTTCCACGGGGGAGGGCGCGCCCCGGGCGACCGCGCAGAACGTGCAGCCCCGCGTGCAGACCGTGCCGAGGATCATGAACGTGGCCGTGCCCCGTGCGAAGCACTCGCCGATGTTGGGGCAGCGGGCCTGCCGGCAGACGGTCTCCAGGTGCAGCTCATCCAGCATGTCCAGCACGGGCCGCATCTGCTGCTCGGGCGGCAGGCGCTTGCGCAGCCAGGGGGGGAACCTGCGCGTGGGGGTGCTCATGGAGTCTCCCGTGCGCCGGCCGCCGGCGCCGGCGTCATCTCGAAGTGTTCCGCGAAGGTCTCGGCAGCCCGCAACGCAACGTCCGCAAGCGCCGGCACCGTGCCGGTCTCCCGCGCCAGCGACGTCATCGTCACGCCCCTGAGGCCGCACGGGACGATCAGGTCGAACTGCGACAGGTCGGTCGTCACGTTCAGCGCCACCCCGTGGTAGGCCACCCAGTGCCGGACGGCGATGCCGATGGAGGCGATCTTGCGGTCCTCCACCCAGACGCCGGTATGGGGCGAGTCCGCGTGGGCCGGCACGCCGTAGCCGCGGCAGAGGGCCACGAGCCACGCCTCCAGGTCGCGCAGGTAGCGGTGCAGGTTGCGCCCGCGCCGGCGCAGGTCCAGGATGGGGTAGACGACGAGCTGCCCGGGGCCGTGGTAGGTCACCTCGCCGCCGCGGTTCGTCTCGGCCACCGCCACGCCGCGCGCGGCCAGCGCGTCCGCGTCGGCCAGCACGTCGCCGCGCACGCCCGTGCGGCCGATCGTCACCGTCGGCGTGTGCTCGAGCAGCATCAGGCACTCGGGTTCCCGCTGCTCGATCACCGCGTCGCGGCGCCGCACCTGCTCCCGGAACGCCTCTTCGTATCCGAGCCTCCGCAAGGGGGGGCACAGCAGGCGCGGTCGCGGGGGCGGGAGTGCCATGCGGCTCAGCCTCTCCAGTTGATGGGCGGGCCCACCACGCCGTCGGCCGCCTCGCGCAGGGCCTCCGGCAGCGTGGGGTGTGCGTGGATCGTTGCGGCCAGTTCCTCGGCCGTGCACTCCAGTTGCAGTGCCAGGGCGGCCTCGCCCAGGACGGCACTGGCCATCGGGCCGCAGGCGTGCACGCCCAGCAGCTCGCCCCGGCGGCCGTCGGCGATCATCTTCACGAACCCGTCCGTGTCGCCGATCACGTGCGCCTTGCCCAGCGCCTGGAGCGGGAACTTCTTGACCACCACGTGCTCCCCGACCGCCTCGCGCGCCTGCTCCTCACCCATGCCGACCATGGCGACCTCCGGGGAGGCGAACACGCAGGCCGGAACGACGCGGTAGTCCATCGCCGCCGTGATCGAGCCCGTCGCGTGCGCGGCCGCCACGACCGCCTCCTGGCTGGCGACGTGCGCCAGTTGGGGGTCTCCGACGACGTCGCCGACGGCGTAGACGTGCGGCTGCGACGTCTGCATGTGCTCGTTGACCTCGATCCGCCGCGCCTTGCCCGGCTCGATGCCTGCCGCCTCCGGCGCGAGGCCCGCGAAGTACGGCCGGCGGCCCACGCAGACCAGCATCCTCTGTGCCGACACCTCCCGGCCGTCGCTCAGACGGGCCCGCACGCCGCCGCCGTCCCTGGCGACCGACTCCAGCTTCGTGCCCGGGTGCAGCGCGGCGCCGGCCTTCTTCAGGCGGCGCACCACGACGCGCGCGCAGTCGAGGTCGACCCCGGGCAGGATCCGGTCCAGGGCCTCGACCACGGTCACCTCGACGCCGAAGGCCGAGTAGAGGCCCGCGAACTCGACTCCGATGTAGCCGCCGCCGACGATGATGACCGATTCGGGCAGCTCGTTCGCGGTCACGGCGTCGCCGCTGTCCCAGATGACCTCGTGATCGAACGGCGCCGACGGCAGTTCGACCGACTGCGAGCCGGTCGCGATGATGACGTGGCGCGCACGGAGGCGGTCGGGGCCGTCGCCCTCGAGGGCCAGCGTGTGGGCGTCCTCGAAGCGCGCGGCCGCCCGGACGTGTTCCACCTTGTTGGCGGCCAGCAGGGCCTTGATCCCGCCGCGCAGCTTCGCGACCACCGCGTCGCGCCGGGCCGCGGCGGCCGCGTAGTTCAGCGTCAGACCGGTCACGTCGATGCCGGCTTCGTCGGCGTGCCGCATCTGCTGGAGCAGGTTGGCGGCGTGCCAGAGGGCCTTGGTCGGGATGCAGCCGACGTTGGTGCAGCATCCGCCGAGTTCGCCCTTGTCGATCACACAGGCATTCGCGCCGAGCTGGGCGGCGCGGATGCCCGCCACGTATCCGGCCGGCCCGGCGCCGATGACGGCCACGTCGAAGTCGTAGCTGCTGTCTGCCATGGGTTCCTCGCTTGTCGATGTCAGGGCAGCGGCCGCCGGCACCCGCGGCCGCGGGCACCATTGTAATGGAACCGCCGCGCCGGGGAAAGCCGCGGCGGGGCGCTGCGGTGGGCGGCCCCGGGCATCCTCGCCCGGGGATCAGAATGCGATGCCGGGGGCCTGGCCGAGCCCGCAGCGCACGAGGCCGGGCGCGCCGTCGCGCCGGCCGATCTCCGCCCAGGCGTAGCCGCCGCCACGTGCCGGCCCGGGGTTCAGCAGTTGCGTCCGCCCGAGCGCGTCGCGGCCCGCCGCCTCGTGGATGTGGCCGCAGAAGCAGACCAGCGGTTCGCGCGTCAGGATGAAGTCGCGCACGGACCGGCTGCCCACGTGCATCCCGTTGCCCACGATGTCGAGCGCCGTGTCGCGCGGCGGCTGATGGCAGACGAGCACGCAGGGCAGGGCGGGGTCGATGCCCTCTGCCGCGGCCTTCAGCAGCGCCGCGAGTTCAGGCTCCTCCACCTCGCCGGGCGTGCGCCCGGGGCAGGGCAGAGAGCCGCCCAGGCCGATGAAGGCGACGCCGTCCAGGACGCGGCTCATGCCGTGCAGGCCGATGTCCTGCTCGTCCAGGTAGGCATCGACTTCGGGGTAGTCGCAGTTGCCCGGCACGGCCAGGGCCAGGGGGTTGCGCCGGCGGATGGCCTCGATCACCTCGGCGGCCTCTCGGCGGCGGCCGAAGTTCGTTACGTCGCCCGCGACGACCACGACGTCCGCCGCCTCGAACACCCCGGCGAACGCCTCCAGCGCGCGGGCCTGCCCGTGCACGTCCGTGACGGTTGCGACGATCATGATCCGCCTCCTGTCCGGCGCGGCCGGCGCCGATGGCCTCTGCCGGCCGGCGTGTCGACGTCGCACGAGGGGGTGCGCATGGTGCTCAGTCCTGCGGCTTCGGCGTTGCGAGCAGGGCGGCCACGCGGTCGGCGAAGTTCTCGACGCGCACGGTCAGTTCGACTGTGTGGTCGTCATGGCCCTGCACGGAGGCCTCGCGCAGGTACGGCGTGCACGCCGGGTCGGCGGCCAGGTTCCGCAGCGCGGTCTCGATGCCGGCGGCCGTGCCGGCGCCGTCGCACGCGACCCGCAGGGTCAGGGCGGCGTCGCGGCTGTTCAGGCTGCGCACCTGCCCGCTGACCGCATGCACGCCGGGGCCGGCCAGCCCGGCGGCCTCCAGCGCGGCATGGACCCCCGGGTGCGGGACGCGCGCCAGCAGGGCGGCCAGTTCTCCGCGGGTGTTCAGACAGGCGAAGCGGACGGGGCTGTCGCGGTCCAGGCGGTCGTACGCGCCGAGCAACTGCGGATCCATGCCCGCCGGCAGGGGCGCTGCAGCCGGCTCGTCGTCCGGGCGGACGGCCGCCTCGATGCCGTCGAGCCACGTGCGCAGCAGGATCGCGTCCTCGGCCACCATGTAGATGTTCGTGCGGGCGGCGAACGCCCCTCCGGCCGGCGCCGGCCAGATGGCGCCGCCTCGATAGGGCTCGGGCTTGGGCAACTCTTTCTTGGCCGCCACCTGGCGCAGCACGGCGTCGAGCAGGCGTCCCAGACGCGTGATCGAGACGGCCAGGCCCCAGCGGACGCCGTCCTCGCCGGCCGCCGCCGTGCCCAGCACGACCAGTCGGATCGGCGCCACGTAGACGACGCCCTCGCGCATCTGCTCGGGCTGATCGGCCTTGATCGGCATCCGGTTGCCCACGTCGGGCCTCAGCGCCAGCCGCACCGGCACCTCCACCATCATGGGATCGTCCCGACGGATGCTGACGAACAGGAAGGCGCGGGTCTGCGGGGTCAGGAACACCTCCGCGTCCGGCACCGGCAGGGCGCGCGCGAACCACATGTAGATGCCGATGATCGCCAGGCCGACGACGACGATCAGCCCGAGGCAGCCGCCCGTACAGCCCCACATCCACCTCTTGCGCTGCCGCAACAGGCGTTCCTGATCGCCCATGTCCATCGGTTGCTCTCCGTGTGCGGTGGGGGGGCTACACGCGCGGCTCGCCGGCCGCGTCGTCGTCGTCGGGCAGGTCGGCCAGCGCGGGCCTCGCCACCTGGTCCAGGTACTCGTCCACCTGCTCGGGCGCCCGCCCGACGAAGGCGGACGGCGCCAGCGCCGCGTCCAAGCCCGCGCCGATGGCCGTGAACGCCTCGTCGGCCCGCAAGCGGTCCAGCAGGTCGTTGACCCCGTCGCCGGCCTTCACGCGCTCGGCGGCGTCCAGCGAATGCACGCGGATGCGCTCGTGCAGCGCCTGCCGGTCGCCTCCGGCACGCACGCCGAGCATCAGGATGTTCTCGGTGGCAATGAACGGGAGTTCCGCGCGGAGGCGGCGCTCGATGACGGCGCGGTTCACCACGAGCCCGCCCGTGACGTTCGCGGCCAGGCGCAGGACGGAGTCGGCCGCCAGAAACGCCTCGGGCAGCGTCAGCCGCCGCACGGCCGAATCGTCCAGCGTGCGCTCCAGCCACTGGTCCGCCGCCGTGAAGGCCGCGTTGGGCACCTGGTTGAGCAGGAACCGGCAGAGCGACGCCATGCGCTCGCTGCGCATGGGATTGCGCTTGTAGGCCATCGCCGAGGAGCCCACCTGCGAGCGCCCGAAGGGCTCCTCCAGTTCCTTCAGACCGGCCAGCAGGCGCAGGTCGCCGGCCATCTTGTGGCAGGCCGCCGCCAGGAGCCCGAGCGCGCAGAGCGCCCGATAGTCGAGCGCCCGCGGATACGTCTGGCCCGTCACCGGGCAGACGCGCGAAAAGCCCATCGCCTCGGCCACCCGGCGCTCGAGTTCCTTCACCTTCTCGTGATCGCCGTCGAAGAGCGCCAGGAAGCTCGCCTGCGTGCCCGTCGTGCCCTTGACGCCGCGAAAGGGCAGTTCGTCCGCCACGCGGGCGATCTCGCGCGCGGCGTCCAGCAGGTCCTGCAGCCAGAGGCACGCGCGCTTGCCGACGGTCGTGACCTGGGCCGGCTGGAAGTGCGTATAGGCCAGGCAGGGCAGGGCGCGCCACTCGCGCGCGAACGCCGCCAGGTTGCGGCCGGCCGTCGCCAGGGGCGGCAGAAGCAGCCGCAGGCCGTCCCGCAGCAGGATCAGGTCCGTGTTGTCGCCCACGAACGCGCTCGTCGCGCCCAGGTGCAGGATGCCGCGCGCGCGCGGGCACTGCTCGCCGTACGCGCGCACGTGCGCCATCACGTCGTGGCGCGTCTCGCGTTCCAGGCGGGCTGCCAGCTCGAAGTCCACGTCGTCCTGATGGGCGCGCAACTCGGCGATCTGCTCCTCCGAGATGTCCAGCCCCAGCAGGCGCTCCGCTTCGGCCAGGGCGATCCACAGGCGCCGCCAGGTGCGGAACTTGCGCAGGTCGCTCCAGTTCTCCAGCATGGCGCGGCCCGCCCAGCGGGTGGCGAAGGGCGAGCGGTAGACGGACTCCTCGGGTTCCCGTGTCATGGCTGCTCCCGCGATGCCTTATGTGGCTCAGCCGCCCTCGGCTGAGGTCCAGCCCCGCGAGGCGGGGCTGGGTGGAACACAGGCGAGGGCGCCTGTGCCACGCAGTCAACAGGGCACGTCGGCCTCCAACTCATAGCATACCGGCCGCATCAACCGGCTGCGATGCCGAGCGATTCGGACGTGAACAGCGCGCGGCACGGCACGCCGGCCGCCGCGAACGCCTCGGCCGCGCCCTCCTGGCGGTCGAGCACGAGCAGCACGCTCACCTCGCCGGCGCCCGCCGCGCGGAGCGCCTCCACGGCGTCCAGGGCCGCCCCGGCCGTCGTCGCCACGTCCTCCACCAGAACGACCCGTTCGCCGGCCTCCATGGGGCCCTCGATGCGCCTGTCGGTCCCGTAGCCCTTGCTGGCCTTGCGCACGATGACGAACGGCAGGTCCGTCTGCAGCGCCAGCGCCGTCGCCAGCGGCACGCCGCCCAACTCGGCCCCCGCCAGCCGCTGGACCCCCTCGGGCAGCATGGCCGCCAGCTCGCGCGCGACCGCCCGGAGCAGGCCGGGGTGCGTCTCGAAGCGGTATTTATCGAAATAATAGTGGCTTGTGCGGCCGCTGCGAAGGGTGAACGTGCCCGTCAGCAGGGCGACGTTCTTCAACTGCCGGGCCAGCGTCTTCAGGCTCATGCATCGGCTCCCTCGGGGTGGGAATCACGCCCTGTCGGATTATACCGGCCCTCCCGTGCCCCCACAACCGACGCGCCGGCCCTCCCCGGGGCCGCCTTCCACTATGCAGATGTTTTGTAAATGAATATTTACACGAGATTGAATAAATAGCCAATTGCCGCCTCCCGCCCCATGGGATATAGTACATCGGCATGAAGTGTGCCCCCGGGGCGGAGGGGCCGGGGTGGCGGACTTCGGCATGGGGTGCGGCAGCCCGGCGGGCCGGCGGCGGCA
>Ga0123329_1000619_pt1 | contig 36080 bp, 29 predicted proteins | sample BioC12SIPDNA_FD_89703 | JGI IMG/M metagenome (GOLD analysis project Ga0123329, IMG submission 89703) | Anaerobic biogas reactor microbial communites from Washington, USA - Biogas_R1_B C12 SIP DNA | ecosystem: Engineered > Bioreactor > Anaerobic > Unclassified | place: Washington, USA | collected...
GAGCTGGCGTGTCGCACGGGCAGCGACGTCATCCCCGTGCTGCTCACCGACACGCGATCCTGCCTGGCGCGCAATGCCGCCTGGATCGGCGACCACCACTGCATCGTCCGGGTCCTGCCGCGAGTCACGCCCCAGACGTTCGACTACGCCGGGGGCGCCCGGGCCCTCGGGCGGGAGGTCAAAGGAAGGCTCCTCGCTCAGCAGGACGAGGACCGGCGGCTCTCCCAGGCCGGTCCGGCGTTCCGGCGGAACGTGCGCGCCCTCTACCGCTATCGCGGAGCGTGCGCGGAGAGGCACGTCGCGTGGAGGCTTCGGTTCGATCCCCTGTGCCGGTGCATCGACGACATGGTCCCCGGGGACGCCGCCGTTCTCGACATCGGCTGCGGATACGGCCTGCTGTCGAACATACTGGCGCGCAGGTCGCCGCGCCGCCGGATCGCTGCCATTGACGCCGACGAACGCAAGATCGCGGTGGCGGCGAGCACGGTGTCCCCGTCGCAGAGCGTGCGGTTCTGCCACGCCGATCCCCTGGAATGCCCGCTTCCCGAGTCCGACGTCGTCCTCCTGGTGGACGCGCTTCGCGGCCGCCCGCCGGAGGACCGGCGCCGCGTGATCGCCAGGGCTGCGGCCGCCTTGCGGGACAACGGCCGGGTCGTGTTCCGCGACCTGGACGGGCCGCGTTTCCTGAGGCACCCCCTGGCGGCGTTGACGCGATGGCTGTGCGCACTCGCGGGCGGCCGGAACGGGCACACGCGTGACCGTCGTTGCGCACGCAATTCCTGCGTGCAGGCGTTCGCGGACGCAGGGCTGATGCCCTGGGAGGAGCAGCCGGCCGTCGGCAACGGCTCGGATGGGACCACGGTCTTCGTGAAGAGGACTCCACGCCATGCGACGTAGTCGCGGCGGGGTCGCTCTCGAAGGACGCGCCGCACGAGACGCTCTGCCGGATGTCGCACGGCGTTGACGGGGGTCGGCCCTTCTCCGATAATGGCGGCCTGTCTCACAGGGGCAGGCGCCCAGCTCCCTGAAGGGGCCGCACGAGTGATGGCAGGTGCAGACGGGAGCAGACCGCGCTCCAGGTGGAAGCGCAGGCTTCGCCGAGCGGGCATCGTCCTGGCCACGCTCGTTCTGCTGGTCTGCCTCGCGTCGAGGGCTGTGGACTGGGTCTGCTTCGCCCGCCCACCCGCGCTGGAAGGCTCGCCCCCCATCCTCCGGCAGCAGGTCCACGAGGCCGACGGCGTGCTCCGGATCGGTCCGGCCCGGCTGGCGAAGCGCGACGGCATCATGCACATGTACCTGGCCGGCGATCCGTTCACGCTCGGGTACTGCCACGCGTCGCTGACACGGGACATCCTGAAGGAGCAGGAAGCGGAGTTGCTGGAGACGATCAAGGAGCACGTCCCCTCGCGCATCGGCCTGTGGCTGCTGAGGAAGTACGTCCTGATCCGCAACCGGGACCTGCCCGATCACGTGGCCCCGCGCTTCCAGATGGAGATGCTGGGCCTCACGATGGGGTCGGAGGACCCGTTCCCCGAGATCGGCCACCTCTACCACCGCGTGCTCAACTACCATGCCGCGCATGACATCGCGCACGCCGTCATGGGCCTGCCGATGGTCGGATGCACTTCCTTTGCCGCATGGGGCGAGGCAACGCGGGACGGCCATCTCCTGATCGGCCGGAACTTCGACTTCGACGCCGGGCCGGGATTCGACGAGAGGAAGAGCGTGGCGCGCGTTGTCCCCGACGAGGGCTTCGGCTACGTGTCGGTCGCCTGGCCGGGTCTGATCGGCGTCGTCACGGGGCTGAATGACGCGCACCTGTTCATCAGCATCAACGCCGCCCGCTCCACGGACACGCGTCGGATCGGAACGCCCGTCAGCCTCGTCATGCGCGAGGTCATGCAGCACGCGTCGACAATCCAGGAGGGCGTCCGGATCATCGAGGGCAGCACGGTCTTCGTCTCCGACTGCTACCTGCTGGCAGACGGCAAGACGGGCAGAGCCGTCATCGTGGAGAAGACGCCGTCCCGGTGCTCGGTCCTGCAGCCCGAAGGGTGCTTCCTCGTGTCGTCGAACCACTTCGTGACGGACCGACTCAAGGACGACTCGGCCAACACGGACTACATGGCCGAAGGGACCACCCTGACCCGCTACGACCGCATCACGGAGCTTCTGTCGAGCCGGCGGGAACCGCTCACGCCGGCGGACGTGGCGGGCCTCCTGCGCGACCGAGCGGTGAAGGGGATGCCGGCCCCGTCGCTGGGACATCCGGCGGCGGTCAACTCGCTGGCGACGACGCACTCGGTCGTTGTGGACGCCACGGCCGGCGTGATCTGGGTGTCGGCCGGCCCCCATCAGCTCGGCGCCTATGTCCCGTTCGGTCTGGATTCCTTCGGGCAGCCGGCCGACGCCGAGGCCATCGGCGCCGACCCCATGCTGACCGATGGCTCTCTGGAACGTGCCCGCGAGGCGAAGACGCTCCTCATGCAGGCCGCGGACCTCGTGGATGACGGCGACAGCGAAGAGGCCCGGCGGCGCCTCCGCAGGGCCGTCGATCTGAACCCGGTGTGGTATGCCCCCCACCTGGGACTCGGGCAGATCGCGCTCGACTGCGGTGAATGGGACGAGGCGCGCGAGCACCTCCGCACGGCGCAGGAGCTGTGTCCTGCGTTCGGGACGGAGAGGGAGAGGCTCCGGGCCCTGCTCGCCCGGGCCGCCGGGAGGCGTTGACCGCGGCGACGCTTTGCGCTAACGTTACCGCGATGCATGGAAAGGACGAGGTCTCACGGCAGCCGACCTGAGCCTGCTCATACAGCGAGGGACACGGGACAAGAGCGATGGGTGACGCGCAGCGACAGGTCGCACTGGTGACGGGAGCCGGCCGCGGGATCGGGCGTGCCATTGCCGTGGCCCTCGCCCGAACCGGCAGGCACGTGCTCATCAACTACCGCACCCGCCGGGACTCGGCCGAGGAGGCCCTGCAGCAGGTCGAGGCCGCCGGCGGCACCGGCGAGCTGCTGCCGTTCGACGTCGCGGACAGCGAGGCGGCCAACCGGGCCGTGCAGGGCGTCATCGAATGCCATGCCCGCATCGACATACTGGTGAACAACGCCGGCATCCGCAGCGACATGCTGATGGTGTGGATGAAGCACGACGAATGGCAGCGCCTGCTGGACGTGAACCTGACCGGGTTCTTCAACGTGACGCAGCCCGTGGTCAAGGAGATGGTCCTCAGGCGGTCCGGCCGGATCGTCAGCATCTCCAGCACCTCGGGGCAGTCCGGCCTGCCGGGGCAGGTCGCCTACGCGGCGTCGAAGGCCGGCCTCATCGGCGCCACGCAGGCGCTGGCCAAGGAGGTGGCCAGACGGCACGTGACCGTGAACGCCGTCGCGCCCGGCTACATCGACACCGAGATGCTGGAGGGCCTGGACAAGGAGGCCGTGGCCGACAAGGTGCCGGTGGGCCGCCTCGGAACGGCTGAGGAGGTGGCGTCGCTGGTCGTCTTCCTGTGCTCGGACGAGGCGGCGTACATCACCGGCCAGGTGATCGGCGTGAACGGGGGCATCTACTGAACCGTGTCGGGCGTCATGGCGCCGCCCGCCGGCGTGTGCCTTCTGCGATGGGAGAAGCGCGTGTTCCAGGTGCGGGCGTTGAGCGGTTGCCTGCTGACGCTGCTGGCCGCGCTCGCGGCGCAGGGCTGCCGGACGGCTCCCCTGCCGGGACAGCCGCTGGATGACGGGGCGCTTGCGGCCGAGCTGCGCGGCGCCCTGGATGCCGCCTACCCGCGCCGGTTCTCCACACAACACCGGGTGCTGCTCACGGTCCGCGGGCGGGGGCTCACACTCAGCGGCCTCGTGGCGTGCGAGACGCCGGGCTACGTCCGGTTGCTCGCGCTCACCGACGTGGGGACGACGGTCTTCGCCGCCGAACAGTCCCCGGGGGACACGCTCAAGCTGCTGAGGGCCGCGCCGGGCTTCCCGGCGGACCGCTTCGCCGAGAACGCCGTCCGGACCATGGAGCGCCTCTTCTTCGCCAGGCCGTCACCCGACGCCCGCCTCTCCCGCTTCGGCCCCGACGAGGTGGGGTTCGCCGAATCGACCCCGGACGGCGGGCAACGCGTCTTCACGTTTGACGCCGTGAGCCGCCGCCTGATCCGCTACGTCGAAGCCGCGCGCAACGGCAGATGGCGCCACAGGATTGAGTTCTCGGACCACGAGGTCCTCACCGCATGGCCGCAGCCGATCCCACGGACGATCAGGATCGCCGACCGCCGTGGCGGCTACGAGGCGACTGTCCGCGTCCTCACGCTCGCGCAAGCCGGGGCCGTCACACCGGTTCAGGAGTCGGGCGCCGCGCCCTGATCGGCTCGCGGCGCCGGCGGGGGCTGCGGGTCCGGCGCGGTCGGGGGAGACGGCATGACGTCTTCGAGCCGGACCGGCTCGTCAAGCGCCGGGTCGAACACCGCCTTGGGGATGCTGAGGTTGCGCGCCGGCCGCGCGAAGCGCATGCACGTGTAATCGCCTCCGCTCTCGCGGATCGTCACGCATTGGAAGTAGCTCTCCTCTTCGTCCAGCGTGAGTTCCACGGCGCCGATGTACTCGCGCACCTCCCGGTCGCGCGGCGTCAGCACGATCGTGGTGTGTTCGGCCCGGACGGCGCCGATGTCGTAGGCGCCCTTCTGCTCCTGGAGCGATCCCCCGTGCCACAGGATCATCTGGTCCGTCACCGCCTTCATGGCCGATGCGGCGGCGGGGTCCAGTTTCTCCCAGCGGCCCTCCACGCACTCGTACTTCGCGACGGCCCTCCCCCTGGCGACGAGCACCGAGCGGAACGGTTCGATCATCTCGAACCGCACGGCGTTCGGGCGTTCGAACAGCAGCGTCCCGCGCGCCGTCAGGACGTCCGTGAAGATGCTCATGTGCTTCTCCTGGATGAAGTCCGCCCTCAGAGACGACGTGCTCTGAAGCCTGGTCTCCAGTCTCTTGAGCAGCTCCGCCACCTCCTCGCCGCTGAGCGAACGCGGCGCCGCCCCGACCATCCCTTCCGCATCTGCCGCATGCCCGAGCGGCGCAGACACGGCGAACACGGCCGCGAACAGAAGGCCGAGGACTGCGGGCAGCCGTCTCCGATGATCTGCGTGCATGTGCTTTCTCCCGTTGAAACGCCGTGTCGCCGCCGCGTCATCCGTCCACGTAGGGCGGGCCGGCGCCCATGTCCTCCAGGGCGACGAATGCATAGCCCCGGTCCCTGAGCTGCGCGATGATCCGGGACACGGCCTCGACCAGCGCCTCGGCGTCCGCGCCGCCGTCGTGCATCAGCAAGACGCTGCCGGGGCGCGCCTTCCTGCACACCCGCGCCACCACGGCGTCGGGCGCGGCGCCCCGGTCCAGCGACCGCACGTCCCAACCGATGAAGGTCGTCCCGGATCGGCAGAGCGCCCCGGGGAAGCGGGGGTTCGTCAGCCCCACCGGACTGCGCAGATAGCGGGGCCGGCGGCCGACGACCAGCCCCAGGGCGTCCTGGGCACGCCCGATCTCGCGCAGCAGGCCATGCGCGGACAGGAAGTTCGTCCACGGGCTGTGCCGGAACGTGTGGTTGCCGACCACGTGCCCCTCCCTCACCGCGCGCCGGACCACGTCGGGGTGCTCCTGCGCCTTCTGCCCGATGCAGAAGAAGGCGGCGGGCACGCGCTGCTCCCTCAGCAGGTCCAGCAGCGCGGGGGTCGCGGCCGGATCCGGACCGTCGTCGAACGTGAACGCCACCTGCCGGCGCGCCGCATCCCCGCGGCAGAAGGCCCGGCAGAAGAACCCGGCCCGGGGGAAGGCCACGCCGACGCCGAGTGCGACGAGGTACGCCACCGTCAGGGCGCCGCCGACCCACCAGCGCGCGGCCCCGTCCAGAGCCAGGACGACGCCGGCCCAGCAGGCCAGGACGGCAAGCGTTGCGACTCCGAAGCGATTCATGCCTTCACCACGCAGAGGCTGCGGTAGCCCGTCTCATACAGGTTATAGCATGCCACGCAGGAGACGGCACGGGCCCGGACGGGCCGCCCCAGGAGCCGGATCGCGGGCGCCAGTGCCCCGTCCCGCACGGCCATGGCGCCGAGCACGACGCCCACCGCTGCGGCGGCACAGAACTCGCCGCAGGAGGACTTGAACACGCCGCACGACACGCGGCCGGACCGTGCAAGAGCACCGACCACGCGGCGGTGGGCGTCGTCGATCCGGCAATCGCCGTTCGCGCCCAGCAGGAGCAGATCGACATCCTCCATCGCGACCCCGGCTGATTCGAGGGCGTCGACCACGAACTCCGCCTCGGCGTCCGGGTCGCGCACGGCGATGCGCGGATCGGCCGGCGGCTCGATCCGGAGCCCGGCCAGGCGTGCCTCACGGCGGCCCTGCGGGGCATCGGACTCGCGGCAGAGCAGCAGGGCGCCGGCGCCTTCCCCCGGCACCGTCCCGCGCACACGCGCCGCCGACCCCGCCATGGGATCCAGCGAGGCGCCGTCGCCGCGGAACCAGCCCCGGCGCTGCCCGGCGGTGACGACGTAGGGGCTGGCCTCGTCAACGCCGACGACGACGGCCCGCCGGGCCTGCCCGGTCTCCATCATCCGCAGCGCCCGCCACAGTGCGAGTTCGAAGGAGACGGACCCGTGGATGAAGGTGTTGTTCGGGCCGCGCAGCCCGAGGTAGACGGCGATCTGAGCGGCCGGGACGTTGTGGAGGGAGTTGGTGAAGGCCGTCGGCTTGGGGTTGCCCTCGTTCTCCTCGACCATGCTCTCCAGGAAGGCCGCCGTCGCGCCCACAACGCCCATCCCCGTCCCCACGCACACGGCGGTCTCGTCGTCCGGGCCTTCCTGACCGCCACGGTCCCCGACAGCCTGCACGGCTGCGGCCAGGGCCAGGTGGTCCGCACGGCACAGCCGTCGCAGCGCTCTGGCGTACCGGGGCGGCAGGGCCGGCAGTTCGCGGCAGGAGTACACGGGCCCCGCGGCCAGCCGGGGCGACGGCACGGACGGCAGCATGCCCGGCGTCGGGCCCGGCAGCACGAGCCCCATGCCGCAGATGCTCACACCCGCGTGCCTGCCCGGCCCCGGCGACGTCATCTATGCCTCCCGTCCACAGATGACCAGCGAGCAGTTGTTGCCGCCGAAGCCGAACGAGTTCGTCACGATTGCCCGGATCGTGCCGTCGCACGTGTGTGCAACGGGGGCGAAGCCGACCTCGGCGTCCATTGTGCGGAAGCCCAGGTTGGCCGGGAACCGTTGTCTCTGCATGGCGAGGACGCAGACAACCGCCTCCATCGCGCCGGCGGCCCCCAGCGTGTGGCCGAAGAACCGCTTGGTCGAGGACACGGCGGGGGGGCGACTGCCGAAGACCGCCCGCAGCGCGCGTGCCTCGGCAAGGTCGTTCGTCACCGTGCCCGTGCCGTGGGCGTTCACGTAGTCGACGGCAGCCGGCGCAATCCCCGCCATCTCCAGCGCTCGCCGCATGGCGTTTGCGGCCGCCGAGCCGTCGGGCATCGGCGCCGTCAGGTGGTTCGCGTCGCAGGTGCTGCCGTAGCCGGCGACCAGGCCGTAGATGCGGGCACCGCGGGCAACGGCTGCCTCCTCCCGCTCCAGCACGAGCATTCCGGCCCCCTCGCCGAGGCTCAGCCCCGACCGTTCGGCATCGAAGGGCCGGGCGCCCTCGTGCGAGACGTTCAGGAGCGAGCAGAAGCCGTTCAGCGTCAGCCGCGTGAGCGAATCCGCCCCGCCGGCGAGCATGACGTCGGCCTCGCCGGACCGCAGGACGTCGCAGCCGATCGCGACGGCCGCGTTGCTGGATGCGCATGCGTCGGAGACGGTGGCTCGGAACCCCCGCAACTGCAGGCCGGCAGCGACGGCCTCTGTGGCGGCGCAACACTGGTGATCGCGCAGCAGAGCCGCGTCGAACGCCTCGTCCAGCAGCAGCTTCTGCAGGAAGGCCTCGGTGCTGAGCATTCCCCCCGTTGTGCCGCCGAGGACGACGCCCATTCGGCGGCGGTCCGCCGCCGGGCCCGGCTCCCGCAGTCCCGAGTCTTCGAGCGCGTCGCGGGCGGCGCAGACGGCGAAGTGATCGGTCCGCGACCCCCGCGACAGGCCGCTCCTTGCGGCCGGATCGCCGATCACCTGCCCCACGGGCACGTGGCCGCAGCGCGGCGAGTCGAAGAGCGTCAGGCGTCCCAGCCCAGACCGCTCCGCCTCGATGGCAGACCACAACTCCTCCGGCGTCCATCCCGCAGCCGAGACGATGCCGATGCCCGTGATGGCTACTCGGTCTGTTCGCACGACTCCCTGTTCTCCGTGACGAACTCCGCCAGGGCGTTCACGGAACGGAACGCCTGACGGGCGACGTCCATGTCCTCGACGCGTATGCCGTAGCGCTTCTCGAGCATGACGACGATCTCGAGCGCGTCGATGGAGTCGAGTTCCAGTCCCTCGCCGAACAGCGGCGCGTCGGGGTCGATGTCTTCCGGCGTCACGTCCCGCAGGTTCAACGCCTTGATGACCTGCTCCTTGAGATCCTCGACGATATCTGGCATCTGCTCTATCCCGCGTCCAGGTTGCATAGGAGGCACGGCGCCGCCGGGTGCGCAGCGGCTCGCAGGCACAGTGACTCACAAGGGGGTTCACCGGCCGGCCGCGCCGAGGAAGCTACGTAGCGGAACAGCGCCGGCAGAGCGTCGTGGGCCGCAACGCACCGCGCCGGCGTGCATCCCGCATCGCCGGGTATGAGGCGGGCCAGCGGTCCTTCGCGCTCGCACGCTGCGGGCGCCCGTTCCAGCACAAATGCGTAAGCGTAGCCCACCGACCGGCCGGCCACCGGCATCGAGACGGCATCGCACCCGAGGCAGACGCATCCCGCCACGGTCCCGTCGGCGACCATGAAGGTCCCCTCGCGCAGGGCGGCCATGCCGCTGTCCGGCCCGCACAGAACGCACAGGTTCGGCCCGGTGATCCGGTGCCGTATGGCGATCTCGCCCAGCGCCGTGCTGGGCAGCGTGTAGGTGAACAACCTCGGGCTGGGGCCGGAGGCGTTGTTCGCCGTCCGGATGAAGGCAATGTCCGCGTCCAGGGATCCGTACTGGGTGCCCAGGCAGAGGCCAAGGTCGGGCCGCCGGCCGCCGGCCGCCGGCGGGGGCAAGGTCAGCAGTTCGACCGCCGAGAGCGCGTACCTGCAGAGGGCATCCAGGCGCCGGAACGCGTCAAAGGGCGTCTCTGAGAACATGCTCCAGCGCAGGTCGTCGGCGCCGGGCGCCGCACCGTCCCAGGACTGCCACGTACGGCGGTTGCCGAAGCCGTCCTCGGCCACGCATGCGCAATCAGTGATTACAACGTCCTTCATCGACCGCCCCCGGGCCTGCTGAGGATCACTGCGGCATTCACACCGCCGAAGCCGGACTTGACCGAGAGGACGTTCTCCATCTCGCCGAGGGCAAGGGGACTCCTGGCGACGCGGAGCGGCCGGCCGACACCGGGCGTGCTCAGCCCCAGGGAAGCCGGGACGGTCCGTTCCCGCAGTGCGGTGAGGCAGATGGCCGCCTCGATGACGCCCGCCGCACCCAGCGTGTGGCCGAAGTAGCCCTTCATCGAACTGACGGGAACGGGGCACCCCGCCAGGGCATCGCACAGGGCCCTGGCCTCCATCGCGTCGTTGTAGACCGTGCCGGTGCCGTGGCCGTTGACGTAATGGACATCGTAGCACTCCATGCCGGCCCGAACAAGCGCACTGCCCACGGCGTTCCGCAGGCCGTCGCCCGTGCGCGAGGGCGCCGTGATGTGGTTGGCGTCGTTCGAGATACCCCACCCCGCAAGCTCGGCCAGGGCGTGCTCGCCCTCCGCCGGCTCGCGCGCAAGACACAGCGCGCCCGCCCCCTCTCCCAGCGACAGCCCGTCCCGGTCGGCATCGTAGGGGCGACACGGCTGCGGACTGAGAGCACGGAACGCGGAGAAGCCCGACAGGACGAAGTCCGTGAGCACGTCCACGCCCACGACGAGCACCGCGTCGGCCTCGCCGCGCTCCAAAATCCGCGCGGCCTCCACCATCGCGATGAGGCCCGAGGCACAGGCGTTCGACACCGCCAGCACCGGCCCCCCGATGCCCAGCGCGCGCGCAACGTCGCAGGCCAGGGAATACGGATTGTAGCGCGGATTGGCGGGGGCGTCGGAGCCCGTCGCCAGCCGCTCCAGGTCGCCCATCTCCGCCTTGGTCGTTGACAGGACGAGCCCGACCGCCCCAGCCCGCCGGTGCGCCGCCGAGGTGCAGGAGAGGGCACGCCGCGCCACATACAGGGCCATCGGGAACGCCAGGCCGCCGGATTCGCCGCCATCCGAGGCCCGCAATTCCTCTACCGTGTCGGGCGTCAGTTCGCCGGCGAAGTCCGTGGCGTACTTCCCGCGGGGGAACCGCCTCAACGGGCGGATGCCGCAGACACCATCCATCATTGCGGCCCAGACCTGCTCCGCTCCCAGGCCGAGTGCGTTGACGACGTCCGCCCCTATGATGGCACAGCGATCATCCATGGCTTCCCTGCATCGTGTCCCGCCACCGTTCGTAGAACGCGCACATGAACGGCGGCAGGGTCAGCAGCAACTCATCGCGTTCGTCGGTGAAGACCTGGACGGTCCGGCCCGTGGCCAGCAGCGCGGCCGTGCCGACGTTGAAGACCTCGTAGTGAAACTCGATCTTGGCCTCCTCGCGCTCGAAGAGTCGGGCTCTCAGCTCGAGTTCATCGTCGAAGCGCGCGGGAGCCAGGAAGTCGCACGAAAGGTGGACGACCGGAGCGCGCAGGCCGGCGTTGCGGATGTCGTCGTACCGGAGCCCGTACCGGCGGCCCAGGGCCACCCGCACGTCTTCGAAGTAGCTCAGGTAGTGCCCGTGCCACACGACCTGTAGCGAATCCACTTCCTGGAACCGCACGCGCACGTGGGTCCGGTGCTCGAGGTACCTTCCCTGGGGCGGTCGCCGCATCGTGCATCCCGTCGCAGCTACAGGGGGATACGGGTCCATCGCACGTCACCACAGCTCCTTGGGGAAGTCCCGGTAGGCCTTCCTTATGCTGCGCACGTAGCCGGTGGCGCTCCACCAGAGGCGCACCAGATCGCGGCGCGGTATGCGGCTCCGCTGGGTCTGGAAAGGCGTCTTCCGGGCGCCGTCCCACACCAGCGACGCGAACTGCTCGTAGAACTCCTTCAGCGGCAGAACGGTGGGCGTGAGCGGGTGCATGCAATCGTGCAGGTCGAACGGGTCGCACACGAACTCCGCGCTCTCGGCGGACCAGGCCGGGCTCAGCGGAGACGGCGTGTAGACCGTCAGGGTGATCTGCGCCGGCGGCATCTGGACGATCGTCTGTCGCAGCCTGTCGAACTCCGCGCGCCCGAAGTCGGGGCGCACCATGAAGCCGCCCTGCACGGCCACGCCCATCTCCCGCAGCGTCTCGTGGGCGCGCACGTTGTCCGCAACCGTCCCGTGCTTCGAGATGGCCTGCAGTTCCTCGTCGGTCACGGCCTCGAACCCGAGGAAGACGGCGTCCAGCCCGATCTGGTGCCACTGCCGGAACAGCTCCGGCGCACGGACGACGGAGGTCGAACGCGCCCAGGCGAAGTAGTGCTTCCGGATGCCCCTTTCGCGGATCGCCTGGGCCAATCGGCGGGCGTGATCGTGGTCCAGGAACGTTTCGTCGTCGCAGAAGTAGATGTGGCTCGCGGCAACCGAAGCAATCTCCTCCGCCACCAGTTCCGGCGAACGGGTCATGTGGCGGTGCCGGCAGAGCCGGGGCACGACGCAGAACGAACAGTCCATGTGGCAGCCGAAGGACGAGCGCACCAGCGCCACGGGCGGGAAGATCGTCTGACCGCGGGGGTGCCTCTCCGACGGCCAGACGCAGAAGTACGCCGCCGGGTCCCACAGGTCCCGCCGCGGAACGGGCAGGCCGTCCAGATCGGGGTAGACCGGCAGCCGGGCGGCCTCGCCCGCGTCGAAGTCCGCCCCGGGGAGCATCACGTTGACGATTCCGGACGGTGCCCGGCCGGCGGCGAGGGCCTCGATCACGGCTCGGAAGGGAGCGCATCCCTCGCCGCGGACGATCGCGTCGACGTCCGGCACGTTGTAGGTCTCGGGTGAGACGGTGGCGTGGTGGCCGCCGACGACGACCCTGGCCCCCGGCAGCGTCCGGCGCACCGCGCCGGCGAGGGCGACGACCTGCCGCGCCTCGTGCGTGTATCCGGAAAGGCCGACCACGTCCGGCCGGTAGGAGCGCAGTGTTCGAGTGAACGCCTGGCCCGGCCGACGCGCCATGCGGAGGTCGAGCGTCTTCACGTCATGCCCCGCCGGCACGGCCGCCGCGACGTAGCCGAGTTCAATCGGCTCCAGGAAGACCAGCCCGTGGACACTTCGGACGGTATCGAGCCGCGGCGCCGGCTTGACCAGCAGTATCTTCATGCAACCGTTCCCCTATGTGCCCGGCCGGGCTGACGGTGCAGAGCCCTGGAGGACATGTATCGGCCCTTGTCAGTAACGAAAGGGCTTGCCGCTGGCGGTCTCCGTGATCGCCGGGACGAAGGTGATCGAGCCGGGCACCTTGAAACTCGACAGGCGGCGGCGGCAGAAGGCGACGAGTTCCTCGGCGTCCACGGGTCGGCACGGATCCGCAAGGACCACGTCGGCATGGACGACCTCGTCGAGCCGTTGGTGCGGCTCGGCCCGTACGCGGCATGCCCGGACGGCGGGGTGCATGCCCAGCACATGCTCCACTTCTTCCGGGAAGACCTTGTTGCCGCCAACGTTGATCATGGACTTGCAGCGGCCCGCTATCGTAACAAAGCCCTCCTCATCCCGCCAGGCCATGTCGCCCGTCATGAACCACCCGTCGTGCAGGACGTCGACCCTCCTGGTCGGGGGGCTCAGGTAGCCCTCGAACAGGCCCGGCCCACGCAGCGCCAACTGCCCCACCTCCCCGGGGGGCAGGGGCGCTGCGTCCAGGCCGACGATGGCCACCTCCCAGTCCGGCAGCGGACGCCCCACGGAGCCCGGCCTCTCCTCGGGCCGCTCCAGGTTCACCAGCGGCAGCCCCACCTCGATCACCCCGTACGCCTGGGCAAGGGGGAACCCGAACCGCTCGCGGAACCCGTGGGCCACCTCCAGAGGCAGGCCCACCGCCGTCGACAGCGCCCTGCGCACCGTCCGGAACCGTGCGCCGGACGCCTCGGCGACCAGCAGGCGGTAATGGACGGGCGCCGCGTACAGGAACGTCCCCCCGTGGCGGTTGGCGTCCTCCAGGACGGTCTCGGCAAGGTGGTCGGCACACACGACGATGGCCGCCCCGACGCGCAGGTACAGCACGATCGAGACGAAGAAATGGAATGCCATCGGGAGGACCCAGACCACCGTGTCCTCGCACGACAGACCCAGCGCGCGGTTGGCGGCGGCCGTTCGCTCGATCACACTCCGGTGGGAGAGCACCACGCCCTTCGCCCGCCCCGTGGTGCCGGAGGTCAGGCGGACGAAGGCCGCGTCCGGCACGAACTCCACGCACGGCCTGTTGCGCGGCGCGTCCGTCCACGTGAACGGCATCGGCCCGACGCCCGGCACGTCTACCTGGGACGACCGGCCGTCCTCAGGCCGGAAGGCAAGCCCCTGGCCCAGAATCGCGTGCACCCGCACGTCGCGAAGGAATCCGTCAAGCTCCGTCTGCCGAAGCGTCGGCGACATCGGCAGCATCGTGGCGCCGCACCCCGTCGCGGCGAAGGCGCCGATGATGAAGGAGCGTCCGTTCGGTGCCATGATCCCCACGCCGTGCCCGGGCCCGACCCCCAGGCCCCGGAGCTGCCGGCGGACGTCCTCGACCTGCGCGAAGAGCGTGTGGTAGTCAATCCGCCCGTGCCGGTCGATCACGGCCGGCCGTCGTCCCCACGCCTCCGCCGAGTGCCGCAGCAGTTGATAGGTGCTCATCCGCCGATCCTCCGGCCGCCGCCCGCCACGCCTGCCGGCTGTCCGGTGCTCCGGCAGCAGAGCGCGCCCATCGTCCCGACCATCCCCGCCGCCGGCCCGCTGCAGGATGTCCTCCTCACCATCGCAGGTACTCCCCGTAGTCCCGGATGTGACGCCACTGGGGGCGTTCGCCGTTGCGGTTGGCCAGACGCTGAGCGACCTGCAGGACGGGGCGCTGCCAGTCCGCCTGGGTGGACCAGGCCGGCCGGCGACGGGCGATGCCGTCCAGAACGCCCACCGGGTCCTTGCCGAGTCCCTCGGACACGAAGTAGACCGGCTCGAACAGATCCGCGTCCGCGGCGAGCGCTCCCAGTTCACGCGCGATCCTCTCGGCCGGGGTGTCCGCGTAGAGGCGGATGCCGACGGAGGCGAACACGGCGTCCGGCGCCGCGCAGGAGTCCAGGAACTCCTGGGCGTCCTCGACATCCGCAACGTCCTCACCGGGCCCGCCGAAGAGCAGGTGCACGGCGAAGGGAATGCGCGCGTGCGCCGCCGCCTCCAGGCTGACGCGAATCTCGTCCAGGCCGAACGGCTTGCCCATGGCGAGCAGCATCTTGTCGGTGACCGCGTCGAGGCCGAACTCCACGCCGATGCAGCCCGCCTCCGCCATGGCGTGCGCCAGTTCCCTGTCGAAGCCGACGGGGTTGCAGTAGCTCATCCACTGAACCCGCAGCCCCCGCCGGGCTATCTCGCGGCAGATGGCCAGAGCATGGTCGCGCGGCGCGTTGAAGACGCTGTCGGTGAAGAAGTAGTAGCCCGCCCCGGTGGACTGGTGCACCGTGGCGATCTCGTCCACGACGCGCTCGGGGTGGCGGACCCGGTAGGAGCACCCCTCCAGCAAGGGGTAGGTGCAATAGATACAATGGAAGGGGCAGCCGCGCTTTGCCTGCACGCCGACGAAGCCGCCGCGCGACAGGTACTGCTCGTAGTCGCAGTGCTCGTGGGCCGGCAGCGGGATGCAGTCCAGGTCGATGTCGAGCACCGGGGTGGGCGGCCGCGTCTGCCCGCGCCGGATGACGTTCGGCACGGCATCGGGCTCCTCGCCCCGGTCGAGGGCCTCCAGAACCTGCGGGAGGGCCCGCTCTCCTTCGCCGATGATGCCGCAGAAGGCGTCCAGGCGCTCGATCCACCCGCGGCTGGCGGCGGAGAACCCGCTGCCTCCGAGGATCAGCGGCACGTCGGCGGCGGCCCTGACCGTCTCGGCCAATCGGCGGAACTGGTCGAAATAGGACACCGGGTTGCCGTAGAGGCAGTTGTCCAGGTTCCGGATGCTCAGGCCCACGGCGTCATACCCGCCCTCCTGGAGGACGGTCCGCAGGTCCTCGCAGGGCGAGCGGGCGAAGCAGAGGTCGACCAGATCGACCGAATGGCCCGCTTCCTGGAGCGATCCCGCGACACAGAGCGCCCCGAGCGGGGCGACGGGGAACGGAAGCTGCTCCTGGTTGCCCGAGACCATGAGGAACCTCATGAGGCCCCTCCGCCCAGCATCTGCGAACGGATGGCCCGCTCCAGCATGTCGACCTCGCCGGAATCGAGGCAGCCCTCGACCCATGAGAGCACGATGCTCAACCGATCGCCGAACTGGCCGGCGACGATCGCGACGCCCGGTGGGAACGGGACGGGCGGCACGTGAAGGACGTCCCGAATGCGGGCGCCGAGGAACCTCGGGGCGTCCCGGAAGCTGTCCCCGGTGTCCGAGAAGAAGAAGCTGGCCACCTGGCCGGCTGAGGGGCCGTGCACGACGCGGGAGTAGGCGCCGAGCGGCACGCGGCGGAACACCTCCATCGCCTGCTCGAACGAGGCCGGGATGCCGGCGCGCACCTGGCTTCTCATCTGTCTCACGAGCGACGCGATCAGGCCCTCCAGCGACACCATGTCCGCCGGCTCGGCGCGGTAGAACAGGAAGGAGATGCGGTTCGAGCAGATGGGCCCGGCCGCCCCTGCCTTCCGCCGCTCGTGAGGCACGGGCACCAGGAACGCGGCCGGCTCGACCGACCGCTCCGCAAGCACGCCCTGGAGTGCACGCATGCAGACGGCCATGCAGAACACGCTCCGGGCAACCGTCGCGCCTGTACCCTCGATCCTCGCCCGGATGGCGTCCGACTCCGCCCTGTCGAACCGGATTCGCCGGAAGCGGTTGCGACCGCCGGCACCCCCCGGGGCGCAGGGCGTGACCGAGGCCACGGGCAGGCGGCTCACGTCGCCGACGAATGACATGCAATGATGCCACGCAGCACCCGCTGCGCCCGGTGTGGGCGGGCCGGCCGCCGCGCCGTCCGCCCGGGCGGCGTGGCCGAGACCCAACACATCGCGCGTTGCGGGCGATGCGCCGGCCCCGGCGGCGCTGATGTGCTGCAGCAGCAGTTCGGCCCCGTGGGCATCCATCAGTGCATGCTGCCAGAGCAGGACGAGAACGCTCGTGCCGTCCGGCCGGTGCATCAGGCGGAACCGCACGTTGGGCGGCACGTCCGGGCGGAGGTCCTCCTGCGGCGCCAGGGGCGGCAGGTCCGGCCCGACGCCCCAGTCCGCGGGGACCGAGCACTCCTCGATCGGCACGTCCCCCACGTCGGGCGACCATTGCCAGACGGGCTCGCCGGCGGATGCCGCCCGGCCGACGTGCGCGCCCGCCAGCCAGTCGGCCAGCCCGGAGGCCCGGATGGCGGCGCGCAGTCCCTCCGCCTCCGCCCTGCCGTCCAGATGCACGAATGCACGGCAGGTGTTCCCGTGCATCCCGGCGCGGCGCATCTCGTGATCGATGGCCAGAACGAAGTAGTCGCCGCCGGTCAGGGGCTGTTGGCACATCTGAACGGTCATGGTCCTCCCGCCTCGCCGCTCGCAGCCGTGCCGAGTCCGGAGAGTCTCCCAACACACTCGGCGAATGCCCGTACGGAGTGCAGGTTTGCACGCGTCAGCTCCGCTTCCGGCACCTCGACGCCGAACCGCCTCTCAACGAACAGCAGGAGTTCCATGAGACCAAGCGAGTCCAGCCCGACGGCCGCGAACGACGTGTCCTCATCGAACACGACGCCCTCGGCCACGAGCTGCGTCCGCATGAAGTCGCACAGGCTCCGGCAGAGCACGTTCGGTTCCGACGCAGGCCCCCGGGAGCACTCCTCGGCGCATCCGTCCTCCTGCGCCTCTTCGGCGGCCTCACCCGGCACCCAGCAGCAGGGATCGGACGCCAGGTAGTCGCCCGTCAACTGGTAGGCGTTCCCGCGGCAGCCGTAGCAGAGGCCGTTGTAGCGGCAGTTGCGGCAGGGCCCCTTGATCCTCTCATAGACGTGCCGCAGGTCATCGATGACCGGGCTGTTGCGTATGACGTCGGCAAGCCGCTCGCGTCGGATGTTCCCGACGGGGATGGTCACGCCGACGCAGGGATACAGATCGCCGTTGGCCTTGACGACCATGCTGTAGAGGTGCCGCGAACAGCTCAGAGCCACCAGGGGCGGGTGAGGAGTCCACGCGAGGCCGAACTCCTCCCGGTCGATGCGGCAGAGCTCCGCAAAAACCCGGCGGACCTCCGCCGTGGTGACGTGGAGGCTCTCGGTGTGCGCAGCGCGTCCCTGAAGCGTCATGCACTCGAAGTAGGGCGTGATCCCGCGCCGGCGTGCCCATCGCCACAACTGGGGGATCTCGGCCAGGTTCCGGCGGCATATGACCGTCTGGACGCCCATCCCGTGGTTCTCGTCCGGGTAGCCGGCCTCCAGCAGCAGGTTGAGTCCGTTGCGGATCTGATCGAAGGTCCCCGGGGACCCCGCCAGCGCGTCCTGCGTCTGCGGATCGCCGCTGTTGCGCTTCACCACCACGGAGACGCCGCGGTCGTAGAGGAAGCCGGCCAGGTCCCGGTCGATCAGCGTCCCATTCGTGAAGACCTCCACCACGGTGTCCAGGTCGGCCAGGTAGTCGACAAGGCGCCGGAACTCGCGATAGAGGCACGGCTCCCCACCTCCCAGGACCACCATCTTGCGCGCGCCCAGGTCGGTTGCCTGCTGCACCGCATCGACGAGTTCCTCGAAGCGGATCTCGTTCTCCATCGGCTCGCCGGCCTGCGCGTAGCAGTAGATGCACCGCAGGTTGCAGGCACGCGTCATCTCGAGTTCCAGGGAGAGCAGGCCCCCTCTGCGCACAGCGTCCTCGATCTCGCGCGGCGAGAACTCCGTCCCGGCGATCGGTTTCACAGCCGGGGCTCTCACCTCGTTCGCTCCCATCAGGCGACTCCTTCCTCGTCGTCGCGCCAGAAGTCAAAGAAGTTGTGCCACTGAAGGGGATGCTCCCGCAGCACGCTCTCGAGGCGCGCCACGAACCTGCGCGCATGCTCCCTGACGGCCTCGCGACAGCCTCCCTCGTCGGGTGCGAGCACCTCCTCGGGAGGATACCCCACGACGCGGTAGCGGCGCATGCCCTCCCGCATGGCGAAGGCGTGGATGAGCGGAGCACCGCTGAGCGCCGCGAGCACGTACGGCCCTCCCGGGAAGCGCGCGGGCGCACCGAGGAACGGCACCACCACGCCGCTCTCGTCCAGAAGCCGGTCGGCCAGCATCGCAACCACCTCGCCCCGGCGCAGTGCCGCAGTGATGACGGCGACCGTCTCCAGAGACCCGTCCGCGTTGACCAGGTTGAGGAGCCGGTCGCTCCCCGCCCGCTCGTAGACGCTCCGGATGTCGGCCCGTTCTCCCTCGTAGCCGACGATGTTGACGGGCACGTCGAGCGCCCGCAGGAAGTGCCCGGCCGCCTCCCAGTTGCCGCAGTGCGCGCTGATGAGGATGACGCCCTTGCCCCTGGCCAGGGCGGACCGGACGTGTGCCTCACCGATGAACTCGAAACGGAACCAGTCCGCATGGCCCGAGGCGAACGCATAGCGGTCCAGCAGTATCTGGCCGAAGCGGAAGAAGTGGCAATATGCGCCCCAGAGCCGCGACGGCCAGGAGCCCTGGCGGAACCCGATGCGCCGACGGTATGCGGCGGAGGCCCGCCGCGCCGCGGGCGCGAACGCCACGAAGTACGCCGCGACGAATGCCAGGAGCGCATAGGCCGGCCACAGGCCCCCCGAGCGGACGAGCGCGGTGAATGCCCAGTTGCCGGCGACTCCTCCGCGCCTTCTGCCCGTCCAGGAACGAGCGCGACGGCGGGCGGGTACCTGCTCGGCACGGACACCCGGAGTCAAGGTCAGTCCCTTCCTTCCTGACAGCCCACGCGCAACCGTATGTGCCGGTAGATGTCCTCGAGGCTCCGCATGGCACGCGCCTGCTCCTCACTGATCCGGCAGGCGAACTCCCGCTCGAGCGCCACAACCAGATCGACGGTGTCGAGGCTGTCGAGGCCGAGGTCCTCATGGATGAGGGCGGCGGGGGCGAGCACGCCTTCCTCCAACTCGAAGCCTTCGACGAGCAGCTTGTTCACGCGCTCAACCACGTCCCGTTCCGGCATTGCCGCCAGTACCTTTCACTGTTCCACGCCTCTGCTGTCCGTGGCCGCGAGGACCCGCGCCCCCGGCCCGAGCACCTCACTGATGCACGTGCGCGGTGGCCGGTTCGGATGCACGGGCTCGTCAGCGGCCCCTCCACGACCCGACTCCCGCGAAGTCCAGCACGAGCGAGGCGTTCGTCCCTGAAAAGCCGAACGAGTTCGAGAGCACACAACGCACCCGGTGCGAGAGCGTCTCGGCCACAACGTTGATCGGCGGGCAGTCGCCGTCCAGGCGCCCGAAGTTCAGGTTGGGCGCAATGAACCCGTCCCGGGCCATCAGGCAGGCGTACAGCGCTTCACTCGCCCCGCCCATCCAGCACTCATGCCCCGTCATGGACTTCGTTGACGAGACAGGCACGTCCGGACCCAACAGGGCGGCAATCGCGCCCGCCTCGGCTCGATCGCCCGTGATCGTCGACGTCGCGTGCGCGTTGACGTAGTCGATGTCCTCGGGGGAGACCCGGGCGTCCGCCAGGGCCGCTTCCATGGCGCGCAAGGCGCCGTCTCCGGTGGGCCTGGTCAGGTGGCTGCCGTCCGAGGCGAAACCGTAGCCCCGGACCAGGCCGTAGATCCGGGCTCCGCGCTTGCGGGCGTGCTCCAGCTCCTCGAGCACCAGGCACGCGGCGCCGCCGCTGGGGACGAGGCCGTCCCGATCGGCATCGAAGGGCCGCGAGGCCCGCTCCGGGTCGTCCTGCCTCAGCGAGAAGACGCCCAACGCGTCGAAACTGACCATCGACTCCCAGTTGGTCTCCTGAGCGCCGCCCGCCAGCACGATGCTCTGCAGGCCCGACCGGATCAGCATGAGCGCCTGGCCGATCGCGTGCGCCCCGCTTGCACAGGCGGCGCTGACGGTCCAGTTCGCGCCCTGCGTCCCCAGGAGCGGGGACAGGTTCATCGTGACCGTGGAGTTCATGCCCCGGAAGATGTGTCCGCCACCGATGAAATGCGTCTCGCCCTGCTCGCGCACGATGTCGACGGACTCGACGACGGGCTTGACGGTGCTGTCATTGCCGAAGACGATCCCGCACCTCGGGTTCTGCAGGTCCTCCGGGGCGAGGCCGGCATCGCGCAGCGCATCCCGGGTGGCCGCGCAGGCATACTGTGCGGGTTCACACATCGTGCGGAGCATCTTGCGCGAGAGTCCCCAACGGGCCGGGTCGAAGTCGGCAATGCGCCCGGTCAGCGCCGACCGGAAGCCCCTGCGGCGGCGCTCCTCGTCAAGGACGATGCCGGACCTGCCGGCCTGGAGAGAGGAGGAGATCGCGTCCAGGGTGTTCCCGATTGCCGTCACAGCCCCCAGGCCCGTGACGGCCGCAGCCCTGTTGTCCGAACCTGCGCCAGTCATGCGTATCCCTCGACCGGTTGCCCGCTGCCCGGTGCCGACGCACCGGCCTCGAGGATGCGATCATCGCGGCACGGGCGCCTCTGCTCCGGGGACCCAACGGCGCCCGAGACTCACTCCTTCTGCTTCCGCTCCGAGCAAACTACGCCCACCGCAGACCGACGCGCGGTTGTCGGGGGTACACGCAAACCCGTCCTGCGCAGGGCACCGCGCCGGATGGCCGGCCAGGACGAGTCGGAATCATAGCACAGCGTTGGCCGCAGTGCAACCCGGAACGCGACTGGTCGGCCCCCCGTCTGGGTGGGCGAGAGCGGGCTCCACTGGCCCCCGCGTACCCGCTGGCGCGCCGGGAGGGATTCGAACCCCCGACCGGCGGATTAGAAATCCGCTGCTCTCTCCCCTGAGCTACCGGCGCGCCGTCGGCAGGCCCCCGACTATAGCACAAGCCCGGCGGGGGCTCAATGGCTGCCGCGTCCCACGCCCGCCGCCCGGCCCTCCGACCAGGTCTGCCCGGCCAGGAGAAGGGCCGCCAGGACCATGGACACGGGGCAGACGCCCAGGGCGGCCCGCAGGCCCCAGCGGGCGGCCAGCAGGCCGACGCCCGCCGGGATGAAGCCGAAGGCCAGGATGCCGACGCTGCAGACCATCGCCAGCAGCACCGAGGACCCGGCGCCGATGCGGCTGACCGCCAGCGCCACGACCCCCGGCCAGAAGCAGGCGATCCCCAGGCCCGCCGCCCCATACAGCACGATGGTGACCGCCGCATGGTCCACCAGCACCACGCCCAGGGAGGCCCCGGCCCCGAGCACGGCCATCACCAGCATGATGCGCAGCAGCGGCGCCAGGCGCGTGGCCGCCCCCGTGCCGAATCGCCCGACCGCCATCGCGACCATGAAGACCGCCAGGGCCGCCGAGCCGACCTTTGCCGACGTGCCGTATTCGTCCTGAAGGAAGCTCGGGCCCCAGTAGACCATGCAGCCCATGGCGCCGGCCGTCAGCAGCATCACCGCCGCGAGCAGCCAGAAGCGCGGGTCGGCCAGAATGCCGCGCACCGTCAGGCGGCGCGCACCGGCGGCCGACGACGATGCGGGATAGCGGCCCAGCCGGAACATGGCCATCACCAGGATGGAGGGGATCGCCAGCAGGGCGAACGGCGCCCGCCAGTCGACGCCGGCGTCAAGTGCTGCGCCGACGGCCAGCGAGGAGATGACCACGCCCACCGGGTAGAAGCCGAAGATGGCGTTCACGCGGCTGTCCACCGACTGCGGATAGAGGTCCGAGACCAGGGCGCCGTTAAGGGCCTCCAGGCCGCCCAGGCCGATACTCGTGACCATGACGCCCACCAGCAGGCCCGCCAGCCCCGTGCTGCCGCCGACGACGAGCATGCCGACGGCCGCCAGCAGCATGGCGGCCGGCAGGATGAGGCGCTTGCCCCAGCGGTCCGCGAGGAAGCCCGCCAGAACCGTGATGATCCCCAGGGCGACCGACCGGGCCAGGACCAGCGCCCCCTGGGCGCCGTAGCCGAGCCCCAGGTCGGCGCCGATGGCCTTCAGGGATACCGCCAGCAGCGTGGGCGTGCTGGCATAGACCAGGAAGGAGGCGCACACGCTGGCCGTGAGCCAGCGTACGGATGGTGGCCGCTGTTGCTCCATGGGGACCGCCGCGACAGAGGGACGGGGGTGCACCACTTGTAACCGAGACGCCTGCCCCGTGTCCAGCGCCGAGGCCGGGCCCGCGGCATCCGGACGGGTCCGTTTCCCTGCGAGGTTGCCCCGCCGGGCGATCTCTGGTAGCCTGCCCCTTCGTCGCAGGGAAGCCCCGAAGCCCCCGGCCGGCGCGGCCGCACCAGGAGCAGGAGCCGTCCATGTTTCGCGATGTGGTGTTGCAGGATACCCGGCCCGACGAGTGGCCCTTGATCCGCGAGCGGATCCGTGCCCGCGTGATGTCCTCGATGGGGACGCCGCCGGACGTGGCCGTCGAGCCTGCCTGGGAGCCCGCGGAGGAATACGAGGACTACGGGCTCCGGCACCGGAAGATCCGCGTCCGCGTCATGCCCGACGAGTGGGCGCCGGCCGTGGTCGTCCTGCCGGACGGGGTCGATGAGCGGACCCCGGCGCCGGCGGTCGTCGTCTGGCATGGCACCGACACCGTGCACGGCAAGTACAACGTTCTGAACCCGACCGAACGGCCGCGCCGGGCCTACGCGATCGATCTGGCGCGGAGGGGCTTCGTCACCGTGGCGCCGGATATCTACGAGTTCGGCGAGCGGCTGACGGGCGGGCGCGACCTGTCGGAGGGCGATATCCGCACCCGCTACATGGCCTCCATGGCGAGGCTCCACGACGAGTATCCCGAGTGGTCGCTGGACGGGCGGCGGCTCTGGGAAGGCCGCCGCCTGCTGGACGCCCTGGAGACGATGCCCTTCGTCGCTCCGGGCGGGTTCGGCACCATCGGCAACTCTTTGGGCGGCCGCATGGCCATCTTCCTGGCGGCCTTCGACGAGCGCATCGCGGTCGCCGTGCCCTCGACGGGCGTCAGCCCCAACCTGACCAACGTCTATCGGCTCGTCTCGGGCCATCCGGCCACGCGGTCCAGTCCGCGGTGGATCGAGCACATGCGCGAGGCGCACGGGACGATGCTCTACGACTACCAGGACATGGTCGCCCTGTGCGCGCCCCGGCCGCTGCTGCTGCTGGAGCCGTTCAACGACGCCCATAACCCCTACGCGGACGCCAACTTCCAGTGTTACGTGCGCGGGCAGCGGGCCTACGCCCTGCTGGGCCGCCCGGAGTGCTTCTGCACGCTGACTCACGGCGACGGGCACGACACGGTGGACGACGTGCGCGAGTTCGCCTATCGCTGGATCGCCCGCTGGCTGCGGCCGTGACCGCGCCGCCCGGGCATCCCCCGGGCACGGACGCCCGGGGCTATCCGTTGTTGAGACGGCGGCGCTTCCGGGTGAGGCCGGGCCATCTGTCCGTCCGGAAGGGCCAGGTCGGCAGGCCCGCCCTGTTGTAGAGGTTGCCGTCCGTGTTGGCGCCCCAGCCGTAGCGCACGGCCGCCGGCTTCGGCACGTCCTCGCTCCACACCACCACCGACCGTCCCACGATCCTGGCCTGTGCCCACACGAACCTGCGGTCGGGGCCGGCGATGGCGAAGCCCTTCAGCTTGCCTCGCTTCGCCACGAGGCCGCCGTCCACGTGGTCGAAGCTCAGCCGCATCGTGCCGCCCACGCGCCGGTACGACCTGTAGATGGGCCCCGAGTGCGCCGGCCGCTTGCGGCCGTACGTCGTGCCCAGGAGCGCCAGCGCGATGCGCCGCCCGAGTTCCTGCTTGTTGAGCGGATGCACCTCGTTGACGCCCCCGATGTCGATGGCCACCGTCACCGACACGCGCGGGATCGTCAGAGCCCTGAGCTGCGACTCGCGCAGTTCGGCGTACGCGCTCTCGACCGGGAAGCGGTCGAGCGGGCCGTAGTTCTCCTGCTGGACTACGTTGAACCAGAGGTCGGGCCGGCGCCACTGCCGGCGCCAGTCGCGGATGAGCATGGCCAGCCGCCGCCGATACTTGAACGCCTGCCGCAGGTTCGAGGCGCCCTGGTGCCATACGGCGCCTCGGATACCATAGGGAATCAGCGGGCGGATCATGCCGTTGAAGAGCGCGAAGGGCGAGTTGCTGGTGCCGGGCCCCCAGGGCGGCAGGTCGCGCATGACCGTGATCCTGCCGAAGTTGTGCTCTACCTTGCAGCGCCACGTGCCGGCCAGCGAAATTCCGCGCGCCCGGGGCGCGTCGGCGGGGCGGATCGTCATCTTGTCCCACCCGCCGCGGAAGCCGCCGTCGAAACCCCATGAGTAGATGCGTGTGGCGATCACGTTGAGGCCGGGCTTGACGAGCGCGGCCGGCACGGTGTACTCGCGGTCGCGGCACCAGGCGTCGTCGTCCTCCTTGCCGATGCCGCCCACCCTGACGTTGTTGAAGTAGGTGGTGTCCGTCTTGTCCAGGGCGCCCAGGCCCAGCAGCAGGTCGCGGCCGGCCCACTTGCGGGGGATCTCCACCTCCTTGCGGAACCAGAGGACGCCGCTGAAGTCCATGCCCTGGGCGTTCCAGTAGCCGGGCGCCGTCATCTCGCCCCAGTCGGAGCAGTCGGCGCCGGGCGCCGCCCAGCCGCGCCCGTGGCCCACGTTGCCGGGGTCGGCGGGGTAGTACTTGTCGGGGCCGGCGGCGACGATGGCCCTGTATTCGGCCAGCCGCCGCTCGAAGTCGGGCAGGCTCTTCTCATACTCCTCCACTTCCCGCCCGCACTCGGGGTCGCCGAGGAGTGCCTCGCGGCTCATCCACGCCTCGATGCGCGTGGCACCGAGCGAACTGTGGATCAGCCCCACGGGCACGCCGAGCTTCCGCTGCAGCGCCCGCCCGAAGAAGTAGGCGGCGGCGCTGAAGGACGCGACGGTCTCGGGCGCGCACACCTGCCACGACGCGTCCACGTCGAGCACCGGCTCCACCGTGGCGGCTATGGGCACGGAGAAGAGGCGCACATTCGGGTGCCGGGCGTGCGCGATCTCACGCTCGGCGTTCTTCGCCTCGCTGACCCGCATCTGCATGTTGGACTGGCCGGAGCAGAGCCACACCTCCCCGACCATGACGTTCCGCACGGTCACGCTCGACGAGCCCTCGACGACCATCGTGAACGGTCCGCCGGCCGCCAGGCGCGGAAGCCGCGCCATGAAGCGTCCGTCCGGGCCGGCCACCGCTCGGGCAGTGGCCTTGCCGACGCGGACGGCAACCTTCTGCCCGGGCGAGTCGCAGCCCCACACGCGTGCCGGGACGTCGCGCTGAAGGACCATGTTGTCGCTGAACAGCGCATGAAGTCGCATTGCGCATTCTCTCCTGGGGAGTACGGGTCCGACCGCCGTGCAATCTACCGGCGGCGGGGCCGGCCGTCAATGACAACCGCCGGCCCGCCGGGCGGGGGCGCCGCCACACACGGACGCACACGGACGGCCACGGACGCACACGGACGGCCACGGACGCACACGGACGGCCACGGACGCACACGGACGGCTACGGACGGGCACGGACGGCCACGGACGGGCACGGACGGCCACGGACGGGCACGGACGGCCGGGGCTATCGGCGGGGGCTTCCGGCGGCAATCCGGGCGGCCAGGTCGCTGCACTTCAGCCAGGTGACCCGATCGCCCCAGGCCTGCCGGATGCGGCGGCCGACCTCGTCGAGGATGCGCAGGCCGGTTTCGCGGCCGTTGGAGAAGAGGCTCTGCCAGTGGCTGTGGAAGACGATCGGTTCGCCGGCCTGCAGGAGCTCCGCCAGGCGGCCGCCGGCGCCGTCGTCCGTCAGGAACCGGTCGGCGACGGAGCGGACGCAGGCATCGTCGGTGCGGGCCGTCTCCATCGTGTTCCACAGGTAGTCGTCGCAGCGCGACCAGAGGCTGACGAGCCATGCGTCTCCGTCGCGCCAGACGACCTCCGAGCGGGGCTCGACCGTGCGGGTGTCGGTGTGGAGGAAGTACCAGGCGCGATCGCGCCCGTTGACCTCCTTCATGGCCGTGCGGATGGCGATGCGGTAATCGGGTTCGACCTCGCGTCCGAAGTCCCAGGGCGAGGTCACCCCGGTGGCCTCCAGGCCCGCTTCCTTGAGGATCTGCAGGGCCTTTGCGATGTAGGGGGTGAGCGTTTCGTGGGTCTGGTGGGAGGCCCAGTCGCGCTCGTTCTCGTCCAGGGGGTCCATCGTGTCGAGGTCGACGGCGCGGGCATGGGTGAGTATCTCGGGGGTGATGTCGAACTGCGGGGCGATGCGTTCCCGGGCGACGGAGAGCCAGTCCTGCAGCCCCCGGCGGTCACAGCCGGGCCAGCCCTCGGTGATGGGGCCGAGTGCGGCGGGCACGGGCAGGACGCTGAACTTGCCGCGCAGGCCGTGCCGCTCGACCACGTCGGCAAAGCGCCGGATGAAGTCCACGGGCACGTCGCGCACGACCGGCTCGCCGGACTTGAGCACGGCGGTTCCGTCGGCGGACCGCGCGGCGACGTGCCACCAGTAGACGTTGACCAGCGGGGCGGGGTCGTCCACGATGAAGCTGATGGGCAGGCTCATCGGCTGCTCCGAGCGAGAGGACTGTGCGAACGTCCTTGTACCGCGTGCGGGGCGGGCGAGTCAACCGAACGGGGCTGTCCGGCCCGGAGCGCAGGCGCTGCCGTCAGAACTCGGGGACGGCTCCTCCGGAGATCATGCGCACGGCGGTCGAGAGGCCGCCGAGGGTGATCTCGCTGACGATGTAGGCGATGAAGAAGACGCGGACGGTGCGCAGTTTCTGGCCGCCGGAGAACTTCATCAGGAGGGTCTTGATCAGCCAGCCGAGGAAGAAGGGCACCCAGATGCGCTGGGCCGCGTAGCTGTTGCAGGCCAGCAGGCCGATCGGATGGATGGGCCACCAGTAGAAGCGCCCCCGCATGAGCATGATGAAGCCGGTCAGGAGGAAGCCGAAGGCGAACGAGCCCGGGTAGAAGTGCATCTGCTGGCGAGGCTGCTTGATGATCGCGTGGGACCAGTCGAAGACGTAGCGGGGCACGTTCATGGTCGCCCAGGAGTAGGCGAAGTTGACGGCCCCGACGCCGTAGGCCATCTTCAGGAACATGTACGAGGTGACGACGATCGCCACCACGAATCCGCACATGATGGCGGGGACCAGCAGACGCTTGCGCCGGCCGATGGCGTCGGAGATGCGGAAGACGTCCATGGCGACGGGCATGAGCATGATGTTGGAGCCGTACATCAGCATGTTCTCGTGGGCCGTCATCAGCACGGCGCCGCTGCCGGTGAGCGCGCCCGTGGTGCTGTGGATGGTCTCCTGGATCCACCACATCGGACGCGCGATGTAGAGCCCGCCCTGGGCCGTCACGCGGGCGTAGGCCAGGAACCAGCAGAACAGCAGGGCCATGCCGTAGGCGGCCACCCAGAGCGGCACGTCGTAGTACATGTGCCAGCCGATACAGAAGGCCATGGCGAGCAGGAAGCCCCAGAACGCCCAGAAGTAGCTGACGGGTTCCGAGGCGTCCTCGTCTGTGCGGGAGAGGAAGAGGGCCTTCTTCAGGACCGTCCACAGATGGCGCCGTGCGACGTAGAACATGCCGATGACGAACACGAGGTTCGAGCCCAGTTGCTGCCACTTCATCAGCTTGCTGTAGGTGCCTCCCTGGGCGCTGGTGATGTTCAGGCTGTGGGCGACGCGCAGTTCGACGCGGCTGAACAGGAAGAAGAACCACACGCTCAGCGAGACGTCCGCCGGGACGAGGTATCCGAACCCGATCGCCGTGAAGTTCAGCGTGATGTCGTGGAAGTTCATCAGCTCGAACGGCGTGCCTGAGAAGATGCCGGCCAGCGGCAGGGCCAGGTCCCATCGGCGTTCGGCGTCGAAGAACAGGGGCACCGCGCGCAGGAAGCGGAACCCGACGCTCACCAGCAGCCCCATGAGGAACGCCCGGTTGCCGAACAAATCCGGCAGCAGGCCGTCCCGCGCACTCCCCTCGGTGAACTCCAGGGGAATGCGCGCCAGGGGGAACATGAGGCGCTCCACCTCCACCCACTGGCGCCTCAGGATCGCGCACAGAAGCAGCACGGCCAGGAACATCGGCAGGTAGAAGACCGACCAGGCGACGATCGGGCGCACCCACATGCGCCACGGGACGCGTCCCTCCCGGGTCCCTTCGAAGTACTGCAGGGCGGCGACCGACTTCGGGTCCTTGCTCAGCACCAGGTCCTCGCTGATCACCGTCAGCGAGCCGGTGTCTTCCCAGTGCAGGTCCGCCCGGCGCGCCATGTAGGGGCCGCCCGCCAGCACCGAGTACCAGAACGCCCCCAAGCCGTCGCCCGGCACGACGCAGGCGCACAGGACCATGGCGTAGACGACCATCAGCTCCGCCCGGCGGAACGCCCAGCCACGCCGCACCAGGCCGATGAGGGGGTTGAGGCCGACGGTCAGCAGGACCAGCACGAGCACCGCCGCAGCGGGCAGGGTGGTGCCCGTGATGCTTCCGTAGGGGTGGACGACGCCGCTGTAGACCTCGACGAGGCAGACGACGACGATGGCGAGCAGCCCGATCGCGAATGCGCGCCAGCTCACGCGATGACCTCCGCAGGGGCCCCGGGGGCGGCCTCGATGGATGCCGGGGTACGGAACAAGGACTCTACGCACCACGGGCCCTGCTGTCAAGCGGCGGCCGGTGCTCCGGCGGGCGTGCAACCCGAACGCACACACGGACGGGCACGGACGGCCGGAGGGCCGCAATCCCATGCCGATCTGTGACTTGCGTCCCGGCGGCGAATGCGATACCATCCCCGGGTGAATTCCCGCGCGGGCGGTGCACCTCGTGGGCCCATCGCCGCGCCCTCGGAACCCGTGAGACATCCGCTTGGGCCGCCGGTGTACCTGCAGGAGACAGCGATGGACGACCGGGCATTTGTGGACGAGCAGGTCGCTGAGATCCGTGACACCGTGGGCGACGGCATCGCCGTGAACGCCCTCAGCGGCGGCGTCGACAGCGCCGTCTGCACCGTGCTCGGTCACCGGGCGCTGGGAGAGCGGCTCAAGACGTTCTTCATCGACAGCGCGCTGATGCGCGAGGGGGAGCCGGAGCGCGTCGTGGCGGTGTTTGCCGGGATGGGCATCCCCGTGACGCTCGTGGACGCACGCGCCGAGTTCCTGGGCGCCCTGAGGGGGGTGACCGATCCGGAGGAGAAGCGCCGGGCGATCACCGAGACGTTCTACTCCCGCGTCTTCTCGCGCATCGTGCGGGAATCGGGCGCACGGTTCCTCATTCACGGCACGATCCTGACGGACATCGAGGAGACCGTCGCGGGCGTCAAGCGCCAGCACAACATCCTGTCGCAGGTGGGGATCGACCCTCAGGACGCCTACGTCTACGGCGTGCTGGAGCCCCTGAAGACGCTGCGCAAGGACGGCGTGCGCCGGGTGGCCCGGCTCGTGGGCCTGCCGGCGGAGATCAGCGAGCGCATACCGTTCCCCGGCCCGGCGCTGGCCGCGCGCATCGTCGGCGAGGTGACCGAGGAGCGCCTGGATGTCGTGCGGGCGGCCACGGCCGTCGTGGAGGAGGAGCTGGCCGACAGCGGGGCGTTCCAGTACCTGGCCGTCCTTCTGAACGACAAGGCCACCGGCATCCGGGACGGCAGGCGGGAGTTCGGCCGGATCATCGTCGTCCGCTGCATCGAGAGCGTGGACGCGCGGACGGCAACGCCCACTCGGCTGCCCTGGGAGACCCTGGAACGGATCTGCGCGCGCATCACGAGCCTTCCGGGCGTCAACCGGTGCCTGTACGACCTGACGCCGAAGCCGCCGGCGACCGTCGAGTATGTCTGAAGGCGACCGTGCGGTCGGCGTGGGGACCTTCCGAAGCGTCAACAGAGCCGAGAGCGAACAGAGATGGACGGATACATTCTGCTGTCCGACGGCACCCGTCTGAACGGCCGACTGGCCGGCGAGGCGAAGGTGGCCCGGGGCTGGGTGGTCGCCAACACGGCGGTCGTCGGCTTCCAGGAGATGGTCACCGACCCGGCGTATCGCGGTCTGCTGCTGGCCTTCACCTATCCGGAGGTCGGCAACGTGGGGGCGGCGGAGACCTTTGCCGAATCGCCGCGGGTGCAGCCGGCGGGCCTGGTGGTCAAGGTGCTCAGCCCGTGCCGCAGCCACTGGCGGGCCGAGGAGGACTTCGCGGCCCTGCTGCAGCGCAATGGCGTGCCCTGCCTGACCGACGTCGACACGCGCGGCCTGGCCGTCCACCTGCGGGAACACGGCGAGATGGCCGCGGCCATCGCGCCGGCCGGGGAGGATGCGGACGCCCTGCGCCGGTCGCTGGCGGGAATGGAGCGTCCGGCATGCGCGCCCGGCGGCGGGTGCGGGGATGCGCAGGGCGACGGGCCGGCGGCCGCCGTGCTGGACCTGGGCATCCGGCGTTCGGAGCTGGCGCAGCTTCGGCAGGTGTGTGCGCCCGTGCTGCACGCGGCGGACGCCCGTGCCGACGAGGTCCTGGGCGGGGGGCCGGCCGCGGTCTTCGTCAGCGACGGGCCGGCCCTGGCGCGGCCGCCTGAGGCGGCTGTGGAGGCACTGAAGGGCCTTCTGGGCCGCGTGCCCGTCTTCGCGTGGGGCCTCGGCCAGGTGGCGCTGGGCATGGCGCTCGGCTGCGCGCTGACGTTCCTGAGGCGCGGCCATCACGGGGTCAACTACCCCGTGCGCTGTCTCGCCGACGGCGCGACACTGGTGACCGGACAGCGGCATACCGTCGTGCTGGAACGCCGGAGCGTGTGCGGAAGCGATCGGGCGGAACTGCTGTGGGAGAACGTCAACGACGGCACGGTGGAGGGGATCCGTTCGGCGGACGGCACGGCGACGGGGATCCAGTTCATGCCGACGGCGCCGCTGCCGGGCGAGGTGAGCGCGCACGTGCGGCGGTTCATCGAAGAGATCAGTTGACCGTGCGCCACCCTGCGCGCGGCTGTTCGTGAAGGACTCGACGCGGCCATGCCCAAGCGAACGGACCTGAAGAAGATACTGATGATCGGCAGCGGCCCGGTGGTGATCGGCCAGGCCTGCGAGTTCGACTACAGCGGGAGCCAGGCGTGCAGGGCGCTGCTGGAGGAGGGCTACGAGGTCGTTCTGATCAACAGCAACCCGGCCACCATCATGACCGACCCGGTCATGGCCCACCGCACCTACGTTGAGCCCATCACGGCCGAGGTGATCGAGAAGATCATCGCCCGGGAGCGGCCGGACGCCGTGCTGCCGACGCTGGGCGGGCAGACGGGCCTGAACGTGGCCGTGTTCCTGGCGCGCGCGGGCGTCTACGAGCGCTACGGCGTGGAGGTCCTCGGGTGCGATCCGGACGGCATCCAGACGGCGGAGGACCGCGAGGAGTTCAAGGCCGCCATGCTGGAGATCGGCCTTCAGGTGCCCGCCAGCGGCATCGCGCACACGGTGGACCAGGGCATGGACGTCGTGCGGGAGATCGGCCTGCCGGTCATCATCCGGCCGGCCTTCACGCTCGGCGGCACGGGTGGCAGCACCGCCTACAACCTGGAGGAGGCGCCCGAACTGCTGGCCGCCGGCCTGAGCGCCAGCCCGGTCAACGAGGTCCTGGTCGAGCAGAGCGTGATCGGCTGGAAGGAGATCGAGTTCGAGGTCATGCGCGACTGCGCCGACAACGTGATCATCGTCACCAGCATGGAGAACGTGGACCCGATGGGGGTTCACACCGGCGACAGCGCCGTGGTGGCCCCCGCCCAGACGCTGACGACGGCCGATTACGCGCGCTACGTGGACTCCTGCCGGCGGATCATCCGCCGGGTGGGCATGAAGGGCGGGGGCGTCAACGTCCAGTTCGCCGGCGATCCGCACAGCGACGCCATCGTCGTCATCGAGGTCAACCCGCGCCTGTCGCGCTCCTCGGCCCTGGCCAGCAAGGCCACGGGCCTGCCCATCGCCCGGGTGGCCACCAAGCTGGCCGTCGGCTACACGCTGGACGAGGTGCTCAACAACGTGACCGGCAGCACGCATACGCTGCAGGAGCCCACGGTGGACTACTGCGTCTACAAGGCCGCGCGGTTCACGTTCGAGAAGTTCCCCCAGGCCGCGCGCGTCATCAACACCAGCATGAAGAGCGTCGGGGAGAGCATGTCGATCGGGCGCACCTTCAAGGAGGCATTTCAGAAGGGCCTGCGCTCGTTGGAGATCGGCCGCTACGGATTCGGAGCCGACGGCAAGGACCCGGTCGAGCCCCCCAACGAGCAGACGATCACCCAGAAGCTGGCCGTCCCGAACGACGAACGGATCTTCTACATCCGCCATGCGCTGAAGGCGGGCTTCACCGTCGAGCAGATCCACGACCTGAGCAGGATCGACCGCTGGTTCCTGGAGAACTTCCGGGAGCTTGTGGAACTGGAGCGGCGGATCGGCGAAGCGACGCGCGCCGGCGGCCTGAGGGCGCTGCCCGAGGAACTGCTGCTGCGGGCGAAACGGTGGGGCTACAGCGACCGCCAGATCGGCGCGCTGGCCGGCTGCCGGGAATGGGCCGTGCGGCGGCGGCGCGAGGAACTGGGCCTGCTGCCCGGCTACAAGCTGGTCGACACCTGTGCGGGCGAGGTCGACCCCGAGCGCCCGTACTTCTACAGCACCTATGAGCAGACCGACGAGTGCCGTGCGTCCGCCCGCGACAAGGTCATGATCCTCGGCGGCGGGCCGAACCGGATCGGGCAGGGCATCGAGTTCGACTACTGCTGCGTGCATGCGGCCCTGGCCGTTCGCGACGCGGGGTTGGAGGCCATCATGGTCAACTGCAATCCCGAGACCGTCAGCACGGACTACGACACGTCGGACCGGCTGTACTTCGAGCCGATGACGGTCGAGGACGTTCTGAACATCGTGCATGCGGAGAAGCCGCGGGGCGTCATCGTGCAGTTCGGCGGCCAGACGCCGCTGAACATCGCCGGGGAACTCGAGTCCCACGGCGTGCCGATCCTGGGTACGAGCTGCGCCAGCATCGATGCCGCCGAGGACCGGAAGCTCTTCCGGCAGCTCCTGGACGACCTGGGTCTGAAGCAGGCCGCCAGCGGCACGGCCGTCTCCTACGAGGAGGCCCTGGCGCTGGCCGAGAAGATCGGCTATCCGGTGCTCGTGCGCCCGTCCTACGTGCTGGGCGGCCGGGCCATGGAGATCGTCTACGACGCCGAGGAACTCCGGCACTACGTCGCCGAGGCCGTTGTGGCGTCGCCGGAGCGGCCGATCCTGGTCGACAAGTTCCTCGAGGACGCCATCGAGGTGGACGTCGACGCGGTCAGTGACGGCCGGATGGTCGTCATCGGCGCCCTCATGGAGCACATCGAGGAAGCCGGCATCCACAGCGGCGACAGCGCGTGCGTGATCCCGCCGCAGACGCTGCCGCCCGCCATCTGCGAGGAGATCGCCCGCCAGACCAGGGCCCTGGCGACGGGGCTGAACGTCGTGGGCCTGGTCAACGTGCAGTACGCCGTGCGGAACGGCGAGGTGTACGTCCTGGAGGCCAATCCCCGCGCCTCGCGCACCATCCCGTTCGTCTCCAAGGCCATCGGCGTGCCGATGGCACAACTGGCCACGCGCGTCATGCTGGGCCGGACGCTCGAGGAACTCGGCTTCACCGAAGAGGTGCACGTGCGGCACGTGGCCGTCAAGGAAGCCGTCTTCCCGTTCGCTCGGTTCCCCGGCATCGACACGCAGCTCGGGCCGGAGATGCGGTCCACCGGCGAGGTCATGGGCATCGCCGACGATTTCGGGATGGCCTTCGCCAAGGCCGAGCTGGGCGCCGGCTGCGAACTGCCTGTCGAGGGCACCGTGTTCTTCAGCCTGCGCGACCGCGACAAGACGGCCAAGGCCGCCGCGGCCGCCGCGGCCTTCGCCGAGATGGGATTCCGCCTCTGTGCCACCGACGGCACGGCCGCGTGGCTGGCCGGCCAGGGGCTGGAGTGCGAGCGGGTCAACAAGGTCCGTGAGGGGCGGCCGCACATCGTGGACCGCATCATCAACGGCGAGGTCGCCCTCGTGATCAACACCCCCAGCGGCAAGCACCCCCGGCGCGACGAGGTGGCCATCCGCAGCACGTCCTGGGCGCGGCGCCTGCCGATCATCACCACCGTGAGGGGCGCCACGGCGGCCTGCCAGGCCATCGCCCGCATGAAGCAGTGCGCGATGGACGTCAAGACCCTGCAGGAGTACACGATCGACACCCACGGACAGGTGACCGCGCCGCGCGTGTGAGGCGGCTGCCACACGGTTCTTTGACTCGGCCTTTGTCGTATCCTAACCGTCCGGCGCGACGATGAAGGGCATCAAGCGTCCTGTGGTCAGGGAGCCGCCATGGCCCGAGAAAGCGTGCTGGTCGTCGACGACGAGGAGGACATCGTCCAGCTCGTCAGCTACAGCCTGGCCCGCGAAGGCTACCAGGTCCTGGCCGCCGGCCTGCGCGAGCACATCGAGACGGTCAGCCGCCAGAACCGGGAGCACGAGGCGGTGCTGGCCAGCATGGCCGAGGGCGTCATCGCCGTCGATCGCGACCTGCGCATCATCGACGACCTGCTGGCCCTCTACCGCATCGAACGGGAAGCCGCGGCCGAAGCCATCGACCTCAGACCGACCGATCCGGCGGAGGTCATCTGCGCGGCGATCGCCGACTGCGAACCTCGAGCCGGCGACCGACGGATCCGCATCGAGTCCTCCTGCCCGCCGTCGCTCGAGGCGCGCATGAACCCGCGGCTGATCGAGCAGGCGCTGGTCAACCTGCTGGACAACGCCGTCAAGTACAGCCCCGACGGGGCCACGGTGACCGTGGAGGCCGACCGGGCCGACTCGCGGGTGCGCATCTGCGTGCGCGACCACGGTTGCGGCATTCCGGGCGAGCATCTCGAGCGCATCTTCGAGCCGTTCTACTGCGTGGACAAGTCGCGGAGCCGGGCGCTCGGCGGCACGGGGCTGGGCCTGGCCATCGTGCAGCACATCGCGAGGGTGCACGGCGGGCAGGTGACGGTGCAGAGCCGCGTGGGGGAGGGCAGCACCTTCTGCCTGGTCCTGCCGGCGTAGATCGCGTCCCGCGTCCGGGCCGGTGGACCTCCCGCGAATCTCATTCGCCCTCCATCCTGCCCTAACATCCCTGCATTAACCTTCCATTCGGCAACAGGCGCGCTCGCTCGACGAGCGTCCGTGAGGAAGGAGGTGAAGGGACATGCCGGACTGCTCACTGATGGGTTCCCTGATCGCGTTCGGTTTGGTTGCGGCTTGGGCGGCATCGATTGTACACTTTTCCGCGTGGCGGCACTCCCGACGCCGCCTGTCGGACCTGCTCAAGGACTGGCCCCTGCAGCTGTCATCAAAGGGACCGGCATGTTGCTGCTCGGCGCAGTCGGCGCCGTCCTGATGGCATGCACGCAGTCGTGACATGGGATCACGGGCGCGCTCCTTGTCTGTGACACGTCCTGGCGCGAACGGCGAACGAGCCCGCGATCCGTCGCGGTCGGAGACGGTTGGGCACGGGGAGGCCCCGTCGCCCCCGGCGGTTCAGGTCATCTCACAGTGGCTGGTCAGGAGGGATTCGGACGCATGTTCACGGGAGTCAGAAGCATTCGGTCCGTCGTCGTGCTCTTGTCCGTGGTCGCCGCGTTGGCGGCGTCCGTCGGTTGTGCGGCAACGAGGCCGCCGGATCACGCGGCGGAGGTGC
>Ga0123329_1000621_pt1 | contig 35965 bp, 40 predicted proteins | sample BioC12SIPDNA_FD_89703 | JGI IMG/M metagenome (GOLD analysis project Ga0123329, IMG submission 89703) | Anaerobic biogas reactor microbial communites from Washington, USA - Biogas_R1_B C12 SIP DNA | ecosystem: Engineered > Bioreactor > Anaerobic > Unclassified | place: Washington, USA | collected...
AAACTGGCTACCAGAAAAGCGTATGGCTTTAAGAGCTTCAAAACGCTGGAATTGGCCTTGTATCACAATCTTGGTGCATTACCGGAACCGGTTGAAACCCACAAATTTTTTTGAAGAGGCTAAATTTTGAAATTCAAGGCAGCTATGCCGGTCAACCTTCCGTTGCAGATTCTGTGATATACGCTGTCAATGGAGGGGATATTGACGCGATTGATGAAGTGACAGGGCAACTTCTCTGGACGTACGATACATCCGATGCTTTTGTTGGCGAGTTGATCCTGTGCAATTCCCACATCATTGCCGGAACCAACGCCAAAACCTGCGTTATTTCCATCGAAGATCAACAATTAGAGTGGGAGTACCCGGTTAGCGGATTTATGGCCATGAGCGATAACAGGCTCTATGTGGCAGGCATTAACGGCACTCTTACAGCATTTTCCATGCCGAATCTGCAGTCTGATCAGATTTTGGATTTTATAATCCAAGGCCCTGAAGACATTGATGAGTATGCGACAACGGGTTTTCAGGCTGCGGTCGAATATGAAGGCGGCTTTGAATGGTTTGTAACTTCGAAGACAAACTGGTCCATCTCCTGTGTTCCTCAGGATATTGCTGAAATTGATCAGCTTGGACGCGTCACGACATATGATAAGGATGGCCTTGTAACCATCACCGCGACATTTACTACAGGCGATCAAACAGTTATTGCAGAAAAGACTGTTAATATTGTACACCCGATTACTGTTTATTATGTAGACATCGCGCATGGAGATGATTCCGGTTTTGGTATTACCCCGCACGAACCTTTCGCAAGCATACAGCGTGCTATTGATGAGGCCTGGGATGGCGACACGATTTTTGTTGAAGGCGGAATCTATGAGGAAGTGATTGATTTTCTTGGCAAAAAAATTACCCTCAAAGCTGTTAATGATGCTGTAACATTATTGGGTCCGAATCCTGCGCCGCTGCAGGACACTTCTTCTGAGGATACGCTTGCTGTTGAATCGCCTGTTTATATTCAGGCGCCTCAAACATTTGCCTGTGTTGTGTTTGATAATAATGAAACCGAAGAATCCATATTGGAGAACTTCATCGTAACCGGGGTTTTTGCTGGAATTTATTGCGGCAGCGGTTCGCCGACGATCAAAAATGTTACTTCAGTCAGAAATGGGTACGGCTTAGCAGTATGGGGGCCGGGAAACCCCAGCGTTGACAGCTCTATTTTCTGGGGGAACTCCATTGCAGATTGCTTTGGCGGAACAGTAAGCTATTCTTGTGTTGAGCGCGGCGCCCCGGGAGAAGGGAACATCGCCCTGGAACCTCTGTTTGCGGATTTTTCCAAGGGTGACTATCATTTGCTTTCGGAAAGAGGCAGATACAATCCGTCTTTATCACAATGGGTACTTGATGATGTGACAAGTCCTTGTATTGCTTCGGGCAACCCTAACTCCGACGATTCCAACGAAAGAATGCCCAATGGCGGACGCATTAATATGGGAGCTTATGGCGGACTTTATCAGGCAAGCATGAAGGCCTGGCCGTTATCGGCGGATACCAATCGTGACGGCATTGTCAATATGCCTGACTTAGCGACACTGGCCCAAAGTTGGCTCATGAAAGTCGAATGACTCACCAAGATTTTCGCTGAACAAGGATACCCGGACGACAGCCAAACGTGTTTGTTTTGGTTTTGATATTTGATAAAAGGGTTTATCAGTCACTCTGTAGAAAAGCTCTTTGACAAATAGGATGATTCCTATGGTGCGGGTTAATACTTTCAGCATCATTTCACGGTTTTGCGCCCAGTAGCTTCGTGCTCCGAGGGCATCGCCTTGGTTCCGTTTGATCATGCTGAAGACGGTTTCGACCTGCCAGCGCTGGCCGTAGGTTTCTTGATCAAAATCGGTTCGCATTTCTCTGCGATATCTGTCCTTGGGCAGTTTTTCTGTCGGTCTGCCGTGTTTTGCCGGTATCGTCGTTTTAATGTGATGGACATCTCTGGCATAGCGATGATTATTTACACTATCATATCCGGCATCCGCCAAAAGGTGTTTGATCTGAAACCGATCCGCTGCCGGCTTCAAGGTCCTGCAAAACTGGTTGATATCGACGCTGGGACCGCGTGCGGTGAACATCGACAGGATCATGTGATTGAAGCAATCGCACACCACCGCCAGTTTGGGGAAACGCCGATACGTGGTGTTTTCAACGGTTGGACTGTCTTTTGAGCGTTTTCGCTGGACAAAGTAGCGGCTGGTATGCCCGGCTTCCAGCCCCGTCGAATCGATGGCCGCAAGTGCCACGCGCTTGTCTTTACAGAGCGTCGCAACAGTCGCTTCCAGCAGCCGGTCGGCCGATTTGACGGCCAGTAATCGCTTGGCTGCCTTCTGCAATGTGGTATAATGCGGCACGACGGTCAGATGAAACGCCCGGCGGAGATCGGACAGATCACGCAGGCAACAAACGATACCGCGATAGTCCATTTTGAAAAAGGTTTTCAGGGTCAGACAGACGAACAATTGCGGCTGCGTGAACTTCTGCGGGCTGAACCGATGGGCATAGTCCGGCAGCGTCGCTAGCGCGACCTTGTAGGCGGCCTTGGCCACTTCGATTGGAGATTTGGATGTTATGCTCATAATCCAGCATATACACACTAATAAAAGATGGCGCAAGTCTAAAATTAAGCTTTTTTTTACTTTTTAAAGAGCTTTTCTACAGAGCATGTCTGACCCCTTAAATTTTCCTTAAAAAATTTTTTTTTTGAAAGGGTAAAAAATGGCGATCATCATCGACGCGCCAAAACCCGTTGCGGATGGGCAGCCGAGGTGCCAGTTCTGCGGCGGCCGGCTGGTCAGAAAGACACTCCGAAGGGGCATTTTTACCGGGATCTGTGTCAGCTTCCTGCTGCTCGGCCTGGGGATCCTGGCCTGTCTGACCGTCGTGGGCATCCCCATCGGCATCCCGCTGATCCTGCTGGGCCTGTTCTGGGGCGGAAAACGGCAGAAGGTCCTGATGTGCACCGCCTGCCGGGCCACCGTGGGCCGTGCCTAAAACGGCCGCCAAGAAAATTTAAGGGGTCAGACTCTTTTTTAGTTGACAGACAGGCTGACAAGGATAGAATCGTCGATTATGCCACGACCAATACGGATTGCTAAAGGGAATACGGTGTATCACGTGCTGAACCGTGCCAACGGACGGCTTCGACTCTTCGAGACGGCGCAGGATTTTGCGGCGTTTGAGGCGGTGCTGGCCGAAGGAGCCGAGCGGCACAGGATGCGAGTGTGCGGATATTGCCTGATGAGCAACCACTGGCACCTGGTGCTGTGGCCGCGGGCGGATGGCGACCTGTCGTCGTTTATGAAGTGGGTTACGGTGACGCACTCCCATCGCTGGCACGCTGCGCACAAGACAGCGGGGATCGGGCATGTGTATCAGGGGCGATACAAGAGCTTTCCGGTGCAGAGCAACGGCTATTACCTGACGCTGATGCGTTACGTCGAGAGCAACCCCCGCCGGGCGGAATTGGTCAAGCAGAGTCGGCGATGGGCATGGAGCAGTCTTGCTATTCGCACGGGCGCCGACGAGGACAGGCCGATTGTGCTGAGCGACGGCCCCGTGCCGCTGCCGGACAACTGGCCGGCGTGGGTGGATGGCATCGGGGTCGAAGAGGTGGAGGCCATCGATGTGTGTGTTCAGCGCGGCCGCCCGCTCGGCGAGGACAATTGGGTAAAAAGGACGGCCAAGAAACTGTCCCTGCAATCCTCTCTCAACCCCCGCGGCAGACCGAGAAAGGCGTAAAATGAAGGATAAAGCGGACCCATAAAGCAAGGTATAAAGTCTTCGCTATATCGCATATTATCGGGGTTGTCGAAAGAACCCCAAAGAGTCCAATGATGCCGGCAAATGGTCTCACACACCTCGGGGATATTAATTAAATTTTAATATGAAAAGGCTACTTTATTTGATAAAATACGGTTTATAAGCCTTTAATGATGATGATGGACCGGGTGAATGTGGAAATACAGCCTTATTTTGGTTATGGCAGTAAGCGTCAGCCTTGCGGCGGCCTCAACGGTCGGGGACGCAGAGCAGGGCGAGCCTGACGCTTTCGGGCCTACGCTGCATCTGGAATACACGCCTGAGCAACTCGTCAATTCCGTCGATGTGTTTATGTATTTTGTCCCTCTGAACTCACTGACCGCCGTGAGCGTTCAGACCGCTCCCAACACCAGCTTTTCGGCCGGGGTCATCAACTGGCAGCGCGAAGACGGACGGAATAACAGCTTTACCCTCACCTGCGATTTTGAGATTACCGGGTCGGGCCTGTACAAGGTCGTCTATGAACCTAACGAAATGATCGGCTTGGTCAGCCGAGGCAACACCAACGATCGTCGCATAACCGGCCTGTTGGATTGGATTCAACTGGACGACGCGTGCCGGGGACGGGTTGAGGCGTCGGGACGCATACAGAACGGCGACGCGGTGATCGACGAAGTCGCCGTCAGCTTTAACCGGGGCAAACAACGCAGCCCTGTGACCATCGCGTTGTATGATGTGCCCCGCGTGGAGGGTCGATACGAGTACGGCAATCGTCAGAACAGCACCATCGCGCGCGTCAACACCCTGACGTTTCAACGCAGCGACGGCGCGCCCCGGATGAGCGTGGAGATCGCGGCCGTCCGCAAGGCGCACCAGTCCGAGGGCTTGTTCAGCTCGATTACGGCGATGTTCGCCAACCTGCTGTTGTCGGCGCAGCCCGTGTCGGTGGTGGGCAATGAAACGATGCTGGAGTTTGGCCTGGCGCTGTTCCACAAAAAGACCGAGTTCACGTTTCCTGTTGCCGAGACACTCACCACGTCACTGGAAAACGCTCAGGTCACGGCGTTCTGAACGGCGCTGACGATGCGCACCACATCAACCATCTCGGCCACATCGTGCACCCGTACAATGGACGCTCCTTTCATCGCCGCCAGCGCCACCGTTGCCGCGGTTCCGGCGAGCCGCTCGGCGGGCCTGTCCTTGCCGGTGAGTTGACCGATGAAGCGTTTGCGGCTGGTGCCGACCAGGACGCGATACCCCAGTTCGCAAAACAATTCGAGGCGTTTGAGCAGGCACAGATTGTGGTCGGTGGTCTTGCCGAAGCCGATGCCGGGATCCAGAAATATCCGTTCCCGTGCGATTCCCATTACCTCGGCGTATTTGGCCCGCTCCATCAAAAACTCCATCACCTCGGCCACCACATCATCATACTGCGGGGCCTGCTGCATCGTTTCGGGCGTGCCCTGTATATGCATCAAAACCACCGGAACTTGTTTTTGAGCGGCCAGCACGGCCATCGCCTCGTCCTCAAGTGCGGAAATATCATTGAGCATCGATGCGCCGGCCTCTATGGCTGCCTCGGCGACCGCGGCTTGACGAGTGTCGATGCTGATGGGAACGGTCACTTGCTGACGCAGCTTTTGGATGATCGGCACGGCTCGGCGAATCTGCTCGACCGCCGCCACCGGCGCAGCGCCGGGGCGTGTGGACTCGGCGCCGATGTCGATGATGGCCGCACCCTGTTGAACCATCTCGATGCCGCGGGTGACAGCGCGGTCAACGTCCAGAAAGTCGCCGCCGTCGCTGAAGGAATCGGGCGTTACATTCAAGATGCCCATCACCCGGCAGCCGCCGGTAAAATCCAGCCGTCCGGAAGGCCATTCAAGATGGTGGGTTGGGGGTTTCATTGTTGCCCTCGAATCTGAAAACCGATACCGGACAGAATTTTGCCTAAATCATGGCCGGCAGCGCTGTTCGGCAGGACGACGACCGTATTTTGAAACTCGCGGCGTTCGGGATACTCCTTACGCAGCCGATCAAAAAACGCCACGCGCTCGGAGTCCGGTACGGTCAGGATTTCGCGCGTGTTGAAGTCGTCGCGGTTGATGACATACACCTGCTGGACGGTATCGTGAACGATCCGCTCGATACCGTCGCCCAATCGGGCGGGGTCGATGACGATTTCGGGCACTTTCGGCGCGGGCAGAAAATCCGCCTCGGTATGCGTCGGCGTCAGGCCGAAATGTTTGCACGCAGCGCGATAGATCATCAGCAGCCCGGCCACCTTGCCGTCAAACGAATAGCCCGCAATGTGCGGCGTGGACAGATCCACTTTGCGGAGCAGTTCGGGGTCGATGTTCGGCTCGTGTTCCCACACGTCCAGCACGACGCCGTCGAGTGTGCCGGCGGCCATCGCGTTTTTGAGAGCGGCCGTGTCGTGAACGCCGCCGCGGGAGGTATTGATAAAGAATGCGCCTTTCTTGATCGCCGCAAAGAAGGCCGCATCGGCCAGATGATATGTTTTATCCGTGCCCTCTTGGGTCAGCGGCGTATGCAGAGTGATAAAATCACAGCCGTACAAATCACTGAGCGGGCGGTATTTGCTGTCGCCGGTTTGCCTTGCCAGCGGCGGGTCGTTGAGCAGGACGGTCATCCCCATCGCCGCGCACTTTCGTGCGACGCGCGAGCCGACGCAGCCGACGCCGACCACGCCGATGGACTTGCCGGCCAATGCAAACTTATATTTCTTGCCCAGCACCAGCAGCGCGGCAACGACATATTCGGCCACGCTGTTGGCGTTCGACCCCGGCGCCGAGGCAAAGCCGATGCCGCGCTCGGCCAGATACGCCGTATCTACGTGCTCAACGCCAATGGTGGCGGTGGCGACGAATTTGACGCGACTGTCTTTGAGCAGCGTCTCGTTGACCTTGGTCACGCTGCGTACCAAAAGCATATCCGCCTCGGCCACATGCTCGGCCGTGAGCTGCCGTCCCGGACACACCGACACCTGCCCGATTGACGAAAAACACGCATCCACAAACGGAATGTTCTGATCGGCGACAATCTTCATTGGATTTCCTTAACAAACAACACGGTTCATACAGATTCTATTTGGCCAACTCGCAGGTGTCGGCGGCGATGGCGGCTTCTTCGTCCGTCGGAATCACAAAGACCTTGACCCGCGAATCGTCGCTGCTGATGAGACGTTCGTTGGATGCCTTGGCGGTGTTGCGTGCCGGGTCGATGACCATTCCGATCTGCGGCTGGTCGGCGCAGATGCGGGCGCGCAGAAACGAATTGTTTTCGCCGATGCCGCCGGTAAAGACCACCGCGTCCAGCCGCCCCAGCACGGCGGTATAAGCGCCGATGTATTTCGTGATGCGATAGCAAAAGATATCGACCGCCAGTTTGGCGCGATCGTGCCCCTGTTCGACCAAGGTCAGCAAATTACGCATATCGTTTGACGCGCCGGATATCCCCAGCAGCCCGCTCTGTTTGTTGCACATCGTGTTAAGCTGCTGGACGGTGTAGCCCTTCTCGCCCAGATAGAACAAAATCGCCGGGTCGATATCGCCGCAGCGTGTGCCCATCACGAGGCCTTCCAGCGGGGTCAGCCCCATCGACGTATCGACGCTCTTGCCCGCTTTGACCGCCGTAATCGAACAGCCGTTGCCCAGGTGGCAGGTGATGATGTTGGCCTGCGTCTTATCTGCGCCCAGCAGTTTGGCGCAGCGGCGGGCGACATAGCGGTGGCTGGTGCCGTGAAAGCCGTACCGCCGCACGCGATACTTTTCGTATATCTCATACGGCAGGCCGTAGATATAGGCCGTTTGCGGGATACTCGTGTGAAAGGCCGTGTCAAAGCAGGCCGCCTGCACCGCATCGGGCAGCACGTGTATGGCCGCACGGATGCCGGTCAGATTCGGCGGGTTGTGCAGCGGGGCAAGGTCGGCGTAATGCTCGATGGACTTCAGGACGGCGTCGTCGATGACCACCGAGCCGGTGAATTCTTCGCCGCCGTGAACGACGCGATGGCCGACCGCCTGGATCTCGGAGATCTGCTTGACCACGCCGACCTTGTTGTCGGCCAGCGTTTTCAAAATCACCTGCATCCCCGTATCATGGTCAGGCGCGTCGATCTCGACGGCATACACGTCCCCGTTGTACTTATGCACCAGATTGGCGCGTGCCTCGCCGATGCGTTCTACCATCCCGCGTGCCAAAATTGTCCCTTGCGGCATCTCGAACAACTGATATTTGATCGACGAACTGCCGGCGTTGATGACCAAAACTTTCATTATAACCACTACCTTTCTTGTTACTTAAATTAACGTAGCACGGGCATCTTGCCCGTGAGTAAAATACAAATTCCTATACTTTTAAATTATTGAGACGATTTTCCATCGGTCTGCTGCGCAGAGCCGATGCCACCCGACGCAGGGCCGATGCCGCCCGATGAGGGTTTATTTTTTGCGATCGAATTTATCTTCCGAGCCTTCGAGCAGGCGTTTGATATTTTCGGCGTGCCGGGCGACGACCAACACCGGCATCAGCACCGCCACGACCAGCAACGGCCAAAGCCGGGCAAATCGCCAGCTTTCTATCGCACCCATCAGCACCACAAAGACGACCGGAAAACTGACGGCGGCAACAATGGACGCCAGCGACACATATCGCCAGACCCAGACGCACATGCCCCAGACGGCAAACACCACCACGCCGCAGACGGTAAAATACGGCCACAGGCCCAGTACCACGCCCAAGCTGGTGGCCACGCCCTTGCCGCCCCTGAACCGCAGATAAATCGGGAAAATATGGCCGCACACCGACGCACAGCCGGCCAGCAGCCAGACGAACAATTCATCCGTCTGCGGCTGGCTCGACACCACGCCGATCCATCGCGCCAGCAGCATCGGAAACAGTCCTTTAAGCACATCCAGCACAAAACAAAGAATCCCGTATTTTCGCCCCAGCGCCCGCCCGACGTTGGTAGCGCCGATATTGCCGGAGCCGACGGCGCGCAAGTCCACCCCGCGCGTCCGCGCCAACAGCAGGCCGAACGGCACCGAGCCGACCAGATACGCAAAAATCAGTAATAGTATGCGTTCGATTGTCATTGGTTAACGTCCCTTGCGGTCAGCAAATGTTCGGCGACCGCCAGCACCTGCTCGACCGTGATCGACTCCATACAGTAATGCGCCGTCGCCTTGCAAACGGGCTTGTCGCACGGCACACACGGCCCTTGGCCGATGATGCGCATCTCATCCGCATAGCCGGTATGCGTCCGGGCCGGGTCGTTCGGGCCAAACAGCGTAACGACCTTCCGCCGCAGGGCGATGGCGATATGCCGCGGGCCGGTGTCGTTGGTCACGACCAGCGCCGCCCGGCTGAACATCGCCTTCAGTTGCCCGCCCGTCAGCGCCATCGCGCCGGTATGCCTCAGCGGCCGACGACTGTGCGACCCAATCGCCTCGGCAATCTTGCGCTCGGCGTCGGTCGGCGCAATCGAGATAATGACCTGCGCATTGTGCCGCTCGATGAGGGCGTCGGCACAGGCCGCGAACCGCTCCGGCCGCCAGAGTTTGCTGGGGCCAAACGCCCCGCCCGGCACAAAAATCACCAACGGCCGCTGGGTATTATCCAGTTCCGGAAATTGTTTGTCAATCGCTTCCTGATCCGATGCGGCCACGTCCAACTCCGGCAGGCCGCTGGTCGGCACAGCCCCCAGCGACTCGGCCAGCGTCAAGTAGTACTGCACGGATGAGACCGGTTTGAATTTGCCGGTTTCATCTTTCACCGGTTCAATCCCGTCGGTCAGCAAAAACGACCGCCCGTCCCGCGCATAGCCAACCCGCCGCTCAATGCCCGCCAGCCGCACGGTCAGCGCCGAGCCGAACGAGTTTTTCAGCAGCACCGCCGTATCGAAGGACGCGGCACGAAGCTGTTTGACCTGCTCCGAGAACCCTTTCGGCGGCGTCAGCCAGGCATCGCAAAACGGCGACGGCGACAATATCGCCTGCGTAAACGGCGCGGCCCAAAACGTCAGATGCGCCCCGGCCCAATGCGCACGCAGCGCACGCAGCGCAGGCGTTGCACAGATCGCATCGCCCAGCGGCGACGGCAGCCAGATCAGAATGTTGTCGTGTGTTGTCATCGGCAGCGGCTATTTGTTCTTGTCGTGCATCATCAGCAGCGCGATCACCAGAAGCTGGAGTGCGACGGCATAGCCGATCATCGTCTGCACCGCCTCGACGCCGCGGTCTTTGTCCAGCCAAAACCACACGCTCAGCACCAGGGCAAACGCCGCCAGCGCCTGTACCAGCCACGCCAGCAGCATAAAGACCGAAAACTCCGCGTACTGGTCGTAACGGCTATTGGTCTTGACGCGATGCAGGATTTCCTCCAGCAATTGGCGCGAGGTGTCCTCTGGAGCTGAAGCGGCCGCAGGCTCCGGTCTGGGTTCGGGTTTGGTCTCAACAGGTGCAGACGGCTGCGGCGCGGGCGCCTGGGGTTGTTGAATAAAAGTATCTTCGACGGATGCCGCCGATGCCGTGTCTTCTTTCGTTGCGTCCGGTTCAGCAGGCGGCGGCATTTCTTCGACGGCGGGCGATACAGCCGGGACATCGGCTGCCGGCGGTGCGGCGGCGGCGGCGGGTTCTTCGTCCTGCCCGCGCGCGGCGCGAGCGGCCTGTGCCTTCTGCTGAAACTCCACCATGCGCAGGATATTGACCGCCTCCCGCAGATTGACGGCGCGTTTGTCCGGCTCCGGGTCGTAAAAGTCGCGTACCTGCGTCTTGCCGGGCGTATCCAGCAGGATCGTCTGACAGCCCGCCCGGTGTCCGGCGGCAATGTCCCGATACGAATCGCCGACCATCCACGACTGCGACAGGTCGATATCCAGCTCTTTGGCGGCCTTGAGCAACATGCCGGGCTGAGGTTTGCGCAAATCGCTTTCTTTGGTATATTTTTTGACCGTCCCCTCCGGATGATAGGGACAATGGTAAACCGCATCCAGATACACCCCCTCGTCGGCCAGCAGCTTCTTGAGGTGATGGTGAATCTGTTCTAATTCCGCCTCGGTCAGTATCCCTCGCGCTACGCCGGATTGATTCGTTACCACCACCAGCAGATAGCCCATTTTCTTCAGCAGCGTCAGCGATTGCCCGACACCGGACAGCAGCTTGACCTGGCTGGGGTGTTTGATATACCCCGGATCGCTGATGAGCGTGTCGTCCCTGTCCAGAAATACCGCCTTATTCGTCATGAGGGATGGGTCTCCGTCTTTTCCGATGTGCCGGATGCGTTGAGTTTTTCAATCGTCAGGGTCGAGCTTTTGCCCTCGACCATCGGCGCCAACACCACCCGTCCGCCGCGGGCTTCGATAAACTCTCGTCCGACGACGCCTTTTTCGGCCCAATCCGCGCCTTTGACCAGTACATCCGGACAGATCGCCGTCACCAGCGCCATCGGGTCCGGCTCATCAAACACCACGACATAATCGACGCACTCCAGCGCCGCCAGCAGCGCCGCGCGGTCGTGCTGATTGTTGATTGGGCGGCTCGGGCCTTTGAGCTGCCGCACAGAGCGGTCGCTGTTAAGCCCGACGACCACCACGTTGCCGTGCTGTTTGCAGAATTTTAGGTATTCCAGATGCCCGCGATGCAGCACGTCAAAACAGCCGTTGGTAAAGACGAGGGTTTCATTCTGCTGGCGGTGATAGTCCAGCTCCACCAAGAGTGTATCCAGTTCCTGAATCTTTCCGGTCTTGCTGCGGTGGCGGGTGAGAATTTCATTGACGATCTCATCGACGCTGACGGTGGCGACGCCGAATTTCTCGACCTCGATGCCGCCGGCGATATTGGCAAGCTGCAGTGCCGTCCGAAGATCGGCCCCCGCCGCCATCGCCGCCGCGGTCATCGCCAGCATCATATCCCCCGCACCGGTCACGTCATAGACCGTTCGCGGAATCGTCGGCAGATGCTCGCCGCCGTCGGCCGTGCAAAAATAAACGCCCTCTTTATCCAGCGTGATGACCGCCGCCTCCATCGCCAAACGCTCACGCAGCACGGTCGCCGCCCGCGCCGCATCGTCCATCGTCTCGACGGCAAACCCCACCGCCACCGAGGTCTCCTTGCGGTTGGGCGTCATCAGCGTCGCGCCGGTAAACTTGCTGTAATCCTGCCCCAGCGGCGGATCGACCAGCACGGGCTTTCCGGCGATTCGAGCCGTCTTTATCAAGGTTTGGCAAAACGCCGTTGCCAGCAAGCCTTTGTTGTAATCCTGCAAACAAACTGCGTCGCAATCGGCAAGATGCCGTTGGTAGTATTCCAGAAGCCGCTGATATTCCTCATCCGTCAGCGAATCGGTGCACTCCTCATCCACGCGCAAGAGCTGCTGACGATGGCGGTGCTGAGCCAGACCGATGATGCGTTCTTTGCTGATGGTCGGCCGGCTGTCCAGCCGCAATATTCCGGAGGTATCCGCCCCCATCTGGTTGAGCAGCCCCAGCAGCCGCTCGCCGTTCAGGTCGCTGCCGAGAACACCGATGCACGCACACCGCGCCCCCAGCGTCAGCAGGTCGGCGGCCACCGACGAGGCCCCGCCGCCGCTGTACTCCCTCCGTACCACGCTGAGCACCTGAACCGGTGCTTCCGGGCTGATCCGCAGTGCGTCGCCGTAGATGTAGCTGTCCAGCATAAAATCACCCGCCAGCAATATCTTGGGCGAGCCGAGCCGTGTAATCGTCTTCAGTAAATGCGTATAACTCATCGTTTCTCTGTCTTCTGCCTTCTATCCTCTAACCTCTATCATCAAACTTCTACCTTCTCGACGACTTCATCAATCCGCGCCTTCAGTATATCGACCCCGTCGATAAAGTCCAGTTCCATCGCCAGATACGCCGGCGTGATCGGCGTGTTGTTCGTATGCAGCAGCGCGGTCTTGACCCAGTCCTTCTGCGTGCACAACAGCCATTCGGCCCCGCAGGCGGCAGCCTCGGCGGCAAGCGCCTTGATCTCGTCCTGCGTATAAGGATGATGGTCATTGAAGATGCGCGTCCCGGCCACCTCAATGCCGTTTTGCCGCACGTGGGCAAAAAACACCTCCGGGTTGCCGATGCCGCAAAACACAAACGCGCGTTTGCCCGCCAGCGAAGCCAGCGGTATTTCTTTTTCGCCGAACATGACTGCGCGGGTATGGCGATGGGTTGCCTTGACCACCGGTACGCCCGTCGCCAAGACCGCCAGCCGTTCTTGGAGCCGCTCAATCGTCATCGGTTCGACCTGGTCATAGCGGGTGATGACAATCACATCCGCCCGCCGCACGCCCGAGAGCGGCTCGCGCAACAGCCCCGCCGGCAGAATATGCCCATAGCCAAACGGACACGTCGCATCCAGCGTCAGGATATTGAGGTCACGCTTCAGACGGCGATGCTGAAATCCGTCGTCCAGCACCAGCACATCGGCGGCGTGCCTGGCAACGGCCTTTGCCGCCCCGGCCGCACGGTCGGGATTGACAATGACGGCCGTATTCGGGCACGCCTTGGCCAGCAGCGCCGGCTCATCGGAGAGTTTTTCCTGTTCGCTCTTATAGCCGCGCGTCAGGATCGCCGGCCGCAGCCCCTTGCTCTCCAGCATCCGACACAGCCAAATCACCAACGGCGTCTTGCCTGTGCCGCCGGTGGTGATGTTGCCGACACTGATGACCGGAACCGCCGCCGCGGCGGTCTTGAGCAGACCGCGGTCGTACAGCACATTTCGCCCCCACACCGTCGCCGCATAGGGGCCGGAAACAAGCCGGAGCAAGACTCTTAGAGCCTTTGCACCGGCGGTGGCGTCGGTTCCCGATAGAAGTTGTCGAAACGTTTTCTGATTCACGCGGACCATCCCGTAAGGCGGCCAACAACGTACCGCCGGCATCCTGCCGGCACACAACCGCAAAAGCCGGCTGGAAGCCGGCGATACCTCTCCTATCGTCTATCGTCCCGCCTTGATTTTGGCAATAATCGCGTCGGCCATTTCCTGTGTGCCCACGGCGGTCGGATCGTCGCGGTCGGGCTTCATATCATAGGTGACCGATTTGCCCTCGGCGATGACCGCGGCCACGGCGCTGTCCAGCCGCTCGGCCTCTTTCATCATCCCCAAGTGCCGCAGCAGCAGGACGCCGCTGAGGATCAGGGCGACCGGATTGACCTTGTTCAGTCCCTTGTATTTCGGTGCGCTGCCGTGTGTGGCCTCAAAAATCGCCTCTTTTTCGCCGACATTGGCGCCCGGAGCCATCCCCAACCCGCCGACCAGACCGGCGCACAAGTCGCTCAGAATATCGCCGTACAGGTTCGGCAGCACGATCACATCGTACAGTTCCGGTTTCTGGACAAGCTGCATACACATATTATCCACAATACGGTCTTCAAACTCGATGTCGGTGTAGCGTTTGGCCACCTCGCGGCTGATCTCCAGCCACAGACCGTCGGTATATTTCATAATGTTGGCCTTATGCACCGATGTCACCTTGCTGCGTCCCATCTTGCGGGCGTATTCGAACGCATAGCTGACGATGCGCTCGGTTCCCGCGACGGTGATCGGCTTGATGCTGATGCCGGCGTCGGGGCCGATCTTACGGCTGCTGTGGGCGTTGAGCCAGTCGATCAGTTCCAGCGTTTCCCTGGAGCCTTTTTCGTATTCGATGCCCGCGTACAGGTCTTCGGTATTCTCGCGCACAATCACCAGATCGATGTTGTCATACTTGCTCCGCACGCCGACATAGCTCTTACACGGCCGCACGCAGGCATAGAGATTGAACATTTGCCGCAGATGCACGTTGACACTGCGAAAGCCTGTCCCCACCGGTGTCGTGATCGGGGCCTTGAGCGCAACGCCGTTTTTCTTGACCGACTCCAGCGTCGCCTCCGGCAGCGGCGTACCCGCCGTTTCCATCACGTCCACGCCGGCCAACTGCACGTCCCATGCAATCGCCGCTCCCGTCGCATCGATACACCGCCGTGTCGCGTCCGCGATCTCCGGCCCAATCCCGTCGCCTGTAATCAACGTTACGTTAGTCATCAATTCCAAGTCTCCTGTTCAAAAAGGGTAACAAATCATTCGCCACTGTGCGGTACAAAGATGGCCATCTTACAGCCCCTGTTCTGTCCTGTCAATCCTCAAATCGATACGATTTGGCTGTTTTTTGTCTTGTTTATCTTCTTTGTTCGACATTTTTGCATTTTTATTGACGAGACGAGTTTTTTTTGCTAAATAGAGGTATTCTGCTGAAATTGGAAATTGGAACATTATCTACCGGGTTAATGGCTAAAGGCTGCCTTTGCCGATGTCGCTGGATGAGTTGCGTAAAAAAATCGATGCGATTGACGAAAAGCTCGTCGAGCTGATCAATGAGCGTGCGCAGGTTGTCGTCGAAGTCGGCAAGCTCAAACAGGACAGTGAAACGCCGATCTATGTGCCGCACCGCGAAAAAGCCGTGCTGGACAAGATCGCTGAGATTAATAAAGGCCCTTTGCCGGATAGGGCACTGGCGGCAATCTGGCGCGAGATTATGAGCGGCTCGTTCTTTCTGGAGCGGCCGTTGCGGATCGGGTATCTGGGGCCGAAAGGCAGTTTTTCGCACAATGCCGCAATCTTAAAGTTCGGCCAGAGCGTCGATTACGAGGCCCTGGCGGATATCCGCGGCATCTTTGAAGAGGTCAGCAAAGGCCATTGCGACTTCGGCATCGTGCCGGTGGAAAACAGCGCCGGCGGCGGCGTACGGGAATCGCTGGACGCCTTTGTCGAAACCGACGTGATGGTCTGCGCCGAGGCGAATATGGCGATTCACCATCACTTGATGGCCAATTGCCCGATGGCGCAGATTGAGCGGATTTATTCGCAGCCGGAGATTTTTGCCCAGTGCCGTAATTGGCTGGCCGCGACGTTCAAAGAGGCCAAGACGATACCGGTAGCCTCGTCCTCGCGGGCGGCGCAGACGGCCGCCACGGAGACCGGCTCGGCGGCGATTGCGGCGGCGATTGCGGCCGAAATCTACGGATTGAAGATATTGTGCCAGGATATCGAGGATATCTCGAACAATATCACCCGGTTTTTGATTATCAGTAAAAAAGACGCCCAGCCCAGCGGCGACGACAAGTCGATTGTCTTGTTCAGCACCGCCCATCGCACCGGTGCGCTGGTGGATGTGCTGAACGTCTTTAAGCAGTATGATCTGAATATGACCAATATCGGCTCGCGGCCGAATAAAAAACGCGAGTGGGAATACTATTTCTTTGTCGATTTTCTCGGACATCGACTGGACGGGCAGGTGCACAAGGCGCTGGCCGAGGCCAAGCAGCACTGCCTGCAATTGTCGGTACTGGGCAGTTTCCCGCGCAGCACGACGATCATGTAGAAAATGTTAAATGTGTAACGTTAAATGTTAAATGTCAGGAGAGTTTTTCGATGAGAAAGCCTTTTATCGCCGGCAACTGGAAGATGAACACCAACAGCGCAACGGCCGTGGCTCTGGCCGCCGGATTGGCCAAGGAATTGCAAGGCATCGAGACGGTCGATGTGGCGGTCTGTCCGCCGTTTGTCTATCTGCAATCAGCCGCCGCTGCCTTGAGCGCCTCGAACATCGCCCTCGGCGCCCAGAACGTCTATTTCGAAGGCGACGGCGCCTTCACCGGCGAGATCAGTTGCGCGATGCTCAAAGACTGCTGCTGCACCTACGTTATTCTCGGCCATTCCGAGCGGCGGCACGTCATCGGCGAAACCGACGCCCTGATTAACAAAAAGGTCAAGGCCGCCATCGACGGCGGGCTGCTGCCGATCCTGTGTGTCGGCGAGCTGCTGGAAGAGCGCGACGCCGGCAAGACGATGGACGTCGTCGAAGCCCAGGTACGCGGCGGCCTGGAAGGCATCTGCAATGAGCGTATCGCGGCGGTCACGATTGCCTACGAACCGGTGTGGGCCATCGGCACCGGACGCACTGCGACCAAAGAGCAGGCACAGGAAGTCCATCAGGCGATTCGCGCCCTGATCGAAAAACTCTACAGCAAGGACATTGCCGCGGCGATGCGCATCCAGTACGGCGGCTCGGCCAAGCCGAGCAACACCGCCGAGCTGATGGCGCAGCCGGACGTGGACGGCCTGTTGGTCGGCGGGGCGAGCCTGAAGGTCGAAGATTTTACACAAATGATCAAAACCGTCGCGTAAGGCGGTTGGCAATATAACACGAACATTTTTTAGAGGTAAACAAAAATGATGATGCTTCCGCTTGCGAAGATTTCTATTTTGTGGACGATGTTTGCGGCGCTGTGGGTGTTGCTGGCGCTGGGGCTGATTTTGGTGGTGCTGATCCAGAAGGGTCGCGGCGGCGGTATCGGCGCAGCCTTCGGCGGCGGCGGAGCCAACAGCCTGCTGGGCACCAAAACGGGTGACTTTTTGACGTGGGTGACGATCAGCCTGATCTCACTGTTTCTGATCGGGGCGGTTGTGATGGGCAAGTATATGCGTCCGTCGAGCGATTCGGGTCTGGCTCCTTCAGTGACGCCGATACCTGAGATGCCCGCACCAATGCAGCCCGCTATGCCCGATACGGAGACAACCGTACCGACTGATGTCGATGTCGAAGACATGACCCAAGCGGCACAAGACGCCGCCGACGAGATGGATGCCCCCGTCGAGTCGCCTGTTGAGCAGGATTAACGCCGAAGACGCATACCGGAGACTTGTGCGATGATCAGCAGTATGACGGGATTTGGCCAGGCCTGTACAGAATGCGACGGAGTGATTTACACCGTCGAGGTGCGGTCGGTCAACAACCGCTACTTCAAGGCGCAGATGCGTCTTCCGGATATCGTTGCGTTTATGGAAGGCGACATCGAGAAGCTGCATCGCGACCGCATTCATCGCGGAACGGTGTCCTACTCGCTGCGGATGAAGAACATCTCCGGACGGGCGCTGTTCGATATTGATGAGTTCACGCTCAAGGCCTATATCGACCGGCTGGGCGATTTGCTGGGCGCAAGCAGCGGGGCGTGCCGGATCGATCTGGCGGCGCTGATGAATCTGCCGGGCATTGTTCAGCCCGTGATTCCGGACGAAGAGACCGTCGCCAAAATGCGGCACACCGTCCTGGCACTGAGCGAAACAGCCATCGCGCAGCTCCGTCAGTCACGGCTGGACGAGGGACGCGAGCTGGCACAGGACCTGCTGAAAAACTGCGACGCCATCGAGACGCATCTGACGGCGATTGTTCAACAGGCCGCCGGCGTGGTGCATGAATATTACGAAAAACTGCGGCGGCGCGTGGACGACCTGCTGGCCAACGCGAAGTTGACGATTGTTGAGGATCAACTGTCGCGCGAAACGGCCATCTACGCCGACCGGTGCGATATCGCCGAAGAAATCAGCCGGCTGGATGCCCACGTGCGGCAATTTCGCCAAAGCTGTACCACCGGCGAGGCGGTCGGCCGACGGCTGGATTTTATCACGCAGGAAATGCTGCGTGAGGCCAACACCATCGGCAGCAAAAGCGCCAACGCCGAGATCATCCGCCGGGTGATCGACATCAAGTGCGCGGTGGACCGGCTCAAAGAGCAGGTTCAGAACGTTGAGTAGGCCGCCGATGGAGATGTCGAAGCGACAGGGAAAATTGGTCGTCGTCAGCGGGCCGTCTGGCGTCGGCAAGAGTACGATTGTCCGGCAGGCGGTCCAGCGGCTGGGGCTGCACTTGAGCGTCTCGGCCACGACCCGCCCGCGGGGCGCCGGCGAAACGGACGGCAAAGACTATTCTTTTTTGTCGAAGGACGAATTCCAGCGACGATTGGCCGACGGGGCGTTTTTGGAACACGCCGAGGTCTTCGGCAATCATTACGGCACGCCGCGCGATCCGGTCGAGCGAGCGATGGCCGACGGGCAAACGGTGATTCTGGAAATCGACGTGCAGGGCGGCGTGCAGGTCAAGGCTGCGATGCCCGAAGCCGTGATGATCTTTATCCTGCCGCCGCGGATCGACGAACTGCTGCGGCGCATCGAAGCCCGCAACCGCGGCGAAGACGAACAGGCCCGTCAGCGACGGCTGGCCAAAGCCGAGACCGAAATCGCCGCAGGCAAATTGCATTATGAATTTTTTGTCGTCAATGACGTGCTGGACAAGGCGGTTCGGGACGTGGTCAACATAATTCAGGAACATCAAAACCAATAACGAGTCAGAGGTCAAAATGATTGAAGAATTGAAAGACACAACAATTTTGAACAAAATCGGCGGCCGGTTTAAGCTTTCGGCGCTGATTCAAAAACGGATGATTGAGCTTATGGAAGGCGGCCGCCCGCTGATTGAGGACACCGAAGGGATGACCTCGATGGAGATCGTCGTCGAAGAAATCCGTCAGGGCAAGATCGTGCTGGAAGAGGCGGCCGCGCAGACACCCAAGAAAGAAAAGATTAAAGCCGACCCGTTTTGAAAAGTTAAAAGTTAAAAGGAAAAAGTCAAAAGTAAGGAACGCCTTCGGCGTGCTGTTTTATATGACGGGTGGCACCTTCAAGCGCAGCTTGTGGGTGCATGGAATGACGATGGTGCTTAAGATTGCGTATGACGGATTCAAACGCACAACTTGAAAATGCCAAGATCCTGCTGGGGATCAGCGGGGGCATCGCGGCTTATAAGGCAGCGGACTTGGCCGGCAAGCTGACCGCCGCCGGTGCGCAGGTGCGGACGGTTATGACCGAGAACGCCTGCAAGCTGATTACACCGGTGTGCATTCAGGCCCTGACGCACCAGCCGGTCTATACGTCGATGTGGGCCGCCCCGTCGGCGTTTGACATCGGCCACATCGAGCTGGCCGACTGGGCCGATGCGGTCGTCGTCGCCCCCGCCACCGCCAATATCCTCGCCAAGATCGCAAACGGCCTGTGCGACGACCTGCTCAGCACAACCCTGTGCGTCGTGTGGAACAAGCCCGTCCTGCTGGCCCCGGCCATGAACAGCCGTATGTGGGACAACCCCGTCGTACAGGGCAACCTGACCCGCATCCGGCAGCAATTGAAGTTTCGCACCCTCGGCCCCGACGCCGGCCGCCTGGCCTGCGGAACCGAAGGCCTCGGCCGCATGGCCGACCCCGCCGCCATCCTCGACGCCGTCACCCAAATGATAAAAAGTCGTTGTTAAAACACTCACAATTCATACCTTCGTTAAGGAGGTCTTTATGGCAAAAGTGTTTCAAGGCAAAGGTGTAATTCCCGGCGATAAGATTCACGAGTATTTCAAACTGCTCAAAGAAGCCGAGCAGCAGCGGCAGCCCTTTCGGGATATGCTGACTTCGTTAAAAGAGGAATTTGAGTGTTATCTGGAAAACAAATTTTCTCTACGCACTGCGCGAAAACACACCTGCATTGTCGAGATGTTTATCGAGTTTCTATGCAAATATACCGATGTGATGCGCATTGAGGAGATTACGCGAGGGATGGTTAACACGAATTTTAATCAGTGGTGGAAACGGAAGGTGTGGGATTCGTCCACACCAGCAGATCGCCGTTTGGCACTGAAAAAATTCTTCTGCTTTCTCGAAAGCGAAAAAGGCATTGTCAATGCAGCGGTACTCAAAGCATTAAAATGAGGTTCTGTATTTTTTGCCGTCTTTTAAGGGTTGTATTGTTTATATCTTCCGATACACATCCCGCCGATGGCCGATTTGAATCACCAGCACCAACAGTTGAGTGTCGCGAATCGTATAGACGATGCGATAATCGACGCAACGAACGCGATAGAAGTCTTTATATCCTTGCACGCGTTTATACCCTGCCGGGCGCGGGTCCTGTTCCAGTTCACGCAGTTTCCGAACAATCAGACTTTGCAGCGGCGAATCCAGTTTGTGCATAAACTTGGATGCCCTGTGCCCTACCTCAACCTTATACATCCTTGTTCTAATCTCCTTCTTCGATTCCCAATTCCTTCACAAGATCGTCCAAGGGAATAAATTTTCCCTCTTTGAGGGCCTCTTCGGCGGCCTTGATATCGGCTTCATCTTCCAGCCGCTCCAGCAATTCCATATCTTCCATAGACACAATGGCGAACGCGGGCTTGTGATTCTTTTCGACCACCACCCGTTCCCCGCCGTAGATGACGCGGTTGGCTAAATCTGATAATTTTAATCTGATTTCAGACATACTAATGGTTGTCATAGCGAAACTCTCTTTCAAAATTAGGATTTCTGCCTATACTATCGCATAAGTAAACGGCAGGTTCAACTGAAATTTGCAAAATTTATAAAATATATAACTTTTATAAACAATAGCACAAAAAAAAGGTATAGCTATGGCCACAATACGCTTGTTTGTAGTTCTTCTGCTCCTCTGCTGTTTTACCGCAAAGGCCTCGACGAATGGCGAGCAGACCTATCGGCTTTTGTTCAAGAGCGGCGATGTCATCTGGATCGGTCAGGACATCGGCGGGGAATATGAACTGTCGATGCTGCATCAGGTGACGGTGACAGACAAAGGCGCTGCCGACGGGCAGTCGATGCTGCGAACTTATGACGACTGGACTTTTGCGGCTGACCTGAAGAATATCTTTCGCACCGACCCGGTGATGGCACTCAAACCGCTTGACGACCACGCATGGGGGCATTCCGATCTGGACTGGACCGTGCGCGCCCCGGCGACGGACGCATCGCTGACCGAACAATTTTTCGCCCACGTTTACGACGGCGGCAGCAACGCCCAAACATTCTACGCCGCACAGAAATCGCCGACAAAACATCCCCCCGCCGTCAGCGTCAAGGCCGTTCCGCTGCTATTCTCCGACCACGGGCTGTTCTTCAATTACACCATCGACGCGGCCTGGTACTTCCCCCGCAGCAGGCTGCTGCTGGTCTTTACGCATCAACCCACCAAGGCCGTCGGGCTGGATACGATGCACGGATTTATCGTCATGCAACTGAACGAGCCGACCGCCCCATAGCACGTTATGAAAAGATATCGCAATAAGCCGTCTCTGCAAACAGGCACTGTAACAACGAAAAATCATCGCCCGCGACTGCGCCTTTGGACTGTATTTAACACCCTTATTCAATGGGGCTTTGTGCTCTCGATCATCGGCGGCTATATCCTCTATGGCCAGAGCATTCCGCGGCCGTTGACGGTCTATCTGGCCGCCGTCAATGCGGGAAGCTTTTTGGTCTATGGATATGACAAATCGCTGGCCTGTCGGCAAAAATTCAGGGTCTCGGAAAGAACGCTCCATCTTTGGTCGCTTGCCGGCGGAACGCCGGGGGCGATTGCAGGGCAACTGGTCTTTCGGCACAAAATCAACAAGCTGAGTTTTCAGTTTATTCTCGATATCATCCTCATCGCGCAGGCCGCGGCGATCTGCTGGCTGTTCCTTCGGAATTGATCCCCAATTTCGTCATAAGCTCGTCCACCAGCATTTCCATATCTTCCATAGCTACAGTGGGGAAATGTTGTTTTATGAAACCTCTTTCAAAATACGGATTTCTCTCTATACTATCGCATGCGTGAGCGACCTCTGAAACGAAGAAGATATACATAATTTATGCATAAGAAGAAATTGAATATCCTGATTACAGCCGGCGGCACGCGGGAATATATTGACCCCGTGCGATTTATCAGCAATGCCAGCTCCGGGCGGATGGGGTATGCCTTGGCCCGTGCCGCCCTCAAAGCCGGCCATCGCGTCACGCTCATTACGGCTCCGACGGCACTGAAACCGCCTGCCGGGGCGACGGTTGTGCCGGTGGAGACGAGTGCGGAAATGTTCGCGGCCGTCAAAGCGGCGTTTGACAGATGCGACGGCCTGCTGATGACCGCCGCCGTCTCGGATTATCGCCCCGCAAAGACCAGCACGCATAAGCTCAAAAAGCACAACACCGAGCTTGTCCTGCATCTTAAGCCCACTCCCGACATTCTCGCCTGGGCCGGGCGGCACAAAAAACACGGCCAGCGCATCTGCGGCTTTGCCCTTGAAGACCGGGACATCTTCGCCAATGCCGAGCAGAAACTTCGCCGAAAAAAACTCGATATGGTCGTCGCCAATCCCCCTGGCGCTATCGGTGCGGAACGTTCAACCCTGCACATCAAAACCCGGGACGACAACTGGCAAACATTTGAGAACTTCTCCAAAACCCGCTCGGCCGCGGCCCTCCTCAGGCACTTTGAGAAACTCTTTGACACGCAATGATCTATTCGATTTTCAAAACGCGCTGGGGTTGGTTCGGCCTGCTCGGTAATGAAAAGGGCCTCGTGGGCGCGTGTCTGCCGCTGGATGCCCGGGAAGACGTTGTATCCTATTTATTGAAAGACGGTTGCCAGTCCGCCCGGCCGATTAAAACCTTCGGCCAATCGCAGGAGCGGGTAGCCGCCTATTTTGAGGGTCAATGTGTGGATTTTTCCGATGTGGCGGTCGATTTATCCGGTTTCGAGCCGTTTGAACTGGCCGTCCTGCTGACCCTTCGCGGCATCCCGTACGGCCAAACCTCTGACTACACCGATCTGGCAATCCGAAGCAGCCGACCGCGCGCCGTCCGTGCCGTCGCCAACGCCGTGGGCAAAAATCCGCTTCCCCTGATCATTCCGTGCCATCGGGTGCTGCGAAAAGACGGTTCGCTCGGCGGCTTTTCCGCCCCCGGCGGCATCCACACCAAAAAACGCCTGCTGGATTGGGAAACGAGGTAACTTTACAGGTTGTATTCTTTGATCTTGCGGTAGAGGGTGCGCTCGCCGATTTGGAGCAGTTTGGCGGCTTCAGCACGGTTGTGGCCGGTGGCCTCCAGCGTGCGGCGGATGTGTTCGCGCTCGACTTCTTCCAGCGGCAGGCCGACCGTCTCGACGCCCGCGGTGCTCAGATGCGCCATCTGCGAGACGGGCGCCTCAAGCTGCTTGATGCGGCCGATCTCCGGCGGCAGGTCGCGCAGGTCAATGGTGTCGCGGTCGCACAGGGCGACCATCGTCCGCACGACGTGGCGCAGTTGGCGGATATTGCCCGGCCACGCATAGCTCATCAGCGCCCGCATCGCCGGCTCGGTGATCCGATGAATATCGGCGCCGATCTCCTCGCAGGCATCCTTGAGAAAAAAGCCGAACAGTTCCGGCACATCCTGTGGCCGATTGCGCAGCGGCGGGAGCGTCACGCTGACCCCTTTGATGCGGAAATACAAATCCTGCCTGAATTTTTTTTCTTCGACGAGTTTGGCCAGGTCGTGATTGGTGGCGCTGATGACGCGAACGTCCACCTTGACCGGCGTGTTGCCGCCGACAGGCAAGACCAGTCCGTCTTCGAGCACGCGGAGCAGCTTGGCCTGCATCAGCAGGGGCATATCGCCGATCTCATCCAAAAAGAGCGTGCCGCGGTCGGCCATCTGGAACAGCCCCTTGCGGTCGGCGGTTGCGCCGGTAAAGGCGCCTTTGACGTGGCCGAACAGCTCGCTTTCCAGCAGCGTCTCGGTCAGGCCGGCACAGTTGAGCGGATAGAAAGGTTTGTTGTTTCGTTTGGAATTGGTGTGCAGGGCGCGGGCGGTCAGTTCCTTGCCCGTACCCGATTCACCCTCGATCAGCACTGTCAAATCCGTTGGAGCGACACGCCGGAGGATGCGATAGACGCCCTGCATGGCCGGGCTTCGGCTATAGACGCCGGGAAAGGTAAAATCTTCGATGCCTTTGGCTACGCCGGCGGGACGCAGTTCCTGCGCCAAACGCACAAGCTCATCGTTCTCGAGCGGCTCGGCCAGAAAATCATACGCCCCCAGTTTGAGCGAACGCTTGCAGGCCGTGAGGTCCGGCCGGTCGGCCAGCATAATCACGGCAATACCGGGATTTTGCCGGCGAACGGACGCCAACACATCCAGCCCGTCGCTGTCCCGCTCAAAGGTATAAGCGCAGAGCACAACGCTGACGGGCGCGTTCTCCAAATGCTCCATCGTCGCGTCGCGACCGGACGCCGTATGCGTCCTGAATCCCTGTGCGGCAAAGACCGACGCGATGCGCTCGGCCTCGGAGGCTTGGGGAACGGCAATCACGATGACCGCTTCTTTTTTCACCATGGTTTTTCACACTGCCGGTTCAGAATGATGCGATGTTCGAAGCGACATAGCTGTTCACTTTCCCCAATAAATCTACATTGGAGGTCAGCAAAACAGTGCGCTTTGCGACGAAGACCAATAAAAACGCTGCGAACCGGCACTTACAAACCGGCCGCAGCGTTATCCTTTACTTATGAACTTGCCTGATCGGCATTTTTCATCTCGGCCAGCGCCGCTTTACGGCTGAGCTTAAACCGGCCCTGCTCGTCGATCAAGAGCAATTTGACGTCAATCGTATCGCCGGCTTTGCAGACCTGATCGACGCTCTTGACATACCCGTCACTCAGTTCGCTGATATGGCACAATCCCTCGACGCCCGGCGTCAGCTCGACGAACACGCCGAACTCCTTAACCGAGACGACCTTGGCATTGCGATAGATCCGTCCGACCTTGGGCGGCGTGGTCATCGCTTCGATGATATCGCGCGCCTTGAGGTGGCCGTCGCCGCCGACACAACTGATCGAAACCGTGCCGTCCTCTTCAATGTCGATGAGCGATTTGGTTTGTTCCTGGATCGCCCGGATGTTCTTGCCGGACGGGCCGATGATCTTGCCGATGAATTCCGGATCGATCTTGATCGAGATGATCTTCGGGGCATATTCGCTCAGCGTCGGACGCGGCTCGGCGATGGCCTTGGCCATCGTATCGAGAATCTGCAGGCGTGCCTTGCGGGCGCGCTCCAGGGCTTCGACCATAATCTGATGCGGCAGGCCGGTCGCCTTGATGTCCAGTTGAATGGCCGTGATGCCTTTTGCTGTGCCGGCGACCTTGAAATCCATATCGCCGAAGTGGTCTTCGTCGCCGATGATATCGGTCAGCAGTTCATAACGGTCGCCTTCGGTAACCAGCCCGACCGAGATGCCCGCGATGGGCCGAGCGATCGGGACGCCGGCATCCATCATCGCCAAACAACCGCCGCAGACCGACGCCATTGAACTGGAGCCGTTGGACTCAGTGATGTCCGACGCAATCTTGATGGTATAAGGGAAGTCCGCCTCAGCGGGTTTGAGCTGTTGGAGCGCCTTTTCGGCCAGTGCGCCGTGGCCGATCTCGCGTCGGCCGGGGCCGCGGAACGGACGCACCTCGCCGACCGAAAACGACGGGAAGGTGTAATGCAGCATAAAGTCCTGACCGAATTCATCGACCAGGCCGTCCACGATCTGTTCATCGCGTCCGGTGCCGAGCGTACAGGAGACCAGCGCCTGCGTTTCGCCGCGTGTAAAGAGCGCTGAGCCGTGCGAACGCGGCAGAATACCGACTTCGCAGGCGATCGGACGAATCTGGTCATACCCGCGACCGTCCGGACGCTTGCCTTCCAGCAGTATTTTTCGCATCACCTTCCACTGGATATTTTCAAGCATCCGCTTAAGCTGCGTCGGGGTGCAGGCAGGCGTTTCGGCAGTCACGTACTTTTCGGTGGCCTGGTCTGCAATCGCCTGAATCGCCGCGTTGCGTTCGGCCTTGACCTTGATCTGATAGGCGTCATAAAACGCCCCGAATGTTTCATCTTCAAGCTGCTTGCAGAGCGCTTCGTCCAGAGCAAAAATCGGCGTTTCTTTAACCGGGCTGCACTTGGCGGCCAATTCATCGACCAAGTCGCAGGTCTGCTTGACGAACACATGCGCCTGCTTGACGGCCTCGGCGGTGACATCTTCGCCGACTTCTTTGGCATCGACTTCGATCATATTGATCGCCTCACGTTTGCCGCCGAGAACGAGATTGAAATCGGCCTGCTCACGCTCCTTGTAAGTCGGAAAAGCGACAAACTGCCCGTCCACGCGACTCAGGCGACAGGCGCCCAGCGGCCCCTGAAAAGGAATCTTGCTGATACTCAGCGCCGCACTGGCGGCCAGCATCGCCAGCATATCCGGGTCATTGTCCTGATCGGCGCTGATGACGTTGCACGTGATCTGAACTTCCTGAAAATACCCGTCCGGAAACAGCGGCCGCAGCGGCCGGTCGATCAGACGGCAGGTCAGGGTTTCTTTGGTCGAGGGCCGGCCTTCACGTTTCATAAAGCCGCCGGGGAACTTGCCCGCGGCGCTGTATTTTTCACGATAATCGACACTTAACGGAAAATAGTCAACTTCATCACTGCGGGGCGGAGCGGTGACCGCCGCGGCCAGTACCATCGTCTGGCCCATCTGGGCGACGACCGCGCCGTGTGCCTGGCGGGCGATGCGTCCGGTTTCAAGGGTAATCGTCTTACCGCCAATTTCTTTTTCTACGCGATGTATATTAAACATAATTTTACTTTCTTTTTTAAGGTTGTATAAGAAAAGCAACGGGCATTACTGATGGCCTTAGCTTTCTTTACTCTATCGATAACGTCGCCATCGCCCACAAAAACACAAACACCCTGCGTTGCGAGGATTCGTGACGTATTCTAGATGAACTACTTACGGAGACCCAGACGCGAGATGATCTGCCGGTAGCGGTTGGGGTCCTTGGTCTTGACGTACTTGAGCAAAGACGACCGGTTCCCGATCATCTTGAGCAGGCCGCGCCGCGACGAGTGGTCTTTTTGGTGGAGTTTGAGGTGTTCGGTCAGCTCGTTAATCCGGCTGCTGAGGATCGCCACCTGAACCTCCGGCGATCCGGTATCGCTGGGGTTGGTCTTGAAATCCTCAATCACTTTTGCTTTTTTCTCTTTCGTAATCATTGTCCGTACTTGTCCTTTCACGACATTCAGGGTGGGGCCACGTGCCCCTCTACTGTTTTTCAATTCTTTACAAGCCGTGTATTATACCCAAAGGAGTGTGCTTTTCAAGCTTTTTCCCTGTCGAAAAGAGGGTTCATTTCTACTTTTTTGCAGATTTAGGACAAAAAAACATGCCGTTTTGCAAACAAAAGACAAATTCGTCCTCTTTTTACTGAATCACCTCTTGCAGGGAGGCCCCCAGTTGCGTCAGCACCTCGTGTAGAGCCTGGCTCATCGCACCCACAACCGCCTCGGTTGTGGGGCGGGCCGGCAGCGGAGCGACGGCTTCGAACGTTTCATCCAGCACAATCGCGCTGCATCCACAAGACGGATCGTAGTGGGTCAGAACAAACCACATCCGGGCGTAGGCCGCGGGCGCCGACGGGGTGCGGAAATCGGCATACAGCGCCTCCAGGTGGGGTTCGAAGATCAGACGCTGCGTGCCCTCGCCGAAGCTGCCCCCACAGACCCGGACGCCGCCAAAGCGAAGCCATTCGGCGACAATATCGCCGATCTGCTGATCGGGCGCGGACAAAAATTCGTTGTAATAGTCTTTTTCGTAGGTCAGCTCGCTGGTGCGATAGACCAGTGCCGCCCCGGAAAACTGCGGACGCACCGAAACCGAACGCAGAAAGACGCAGGCGTCCGACACCCCGTCGATAGCGATGGGTACTGTGTCCGGCGGGACATTGAGCATAAAGAAGGATTTCGACGGGGCGGGCTGCAGTGGTACCCCGCAGCCGCCGGCAAACAGTGCCAGTGCAGCGGCAACGAGCGAAGCAATGGGTTTCATTGTACGATCTCCGAGGGTTCAGGCGGCGCAGCCAAAAACAGCCGCGCCGGGTTATCTTTGACACTATCCGACAATTGCCGCAGGTTGTACGACAGAATCTTCAGGTTGGTCATCACGGCGTCAATATCCGTTTCGTGGCGGCTCAGCAGTTCGTCGATCCGCGCCAGCGTGCCGCTGAAATCGGCGATGGCGGTGCGGATATTGCCGGGTGCCGGTGCGTCGGTCTCGGCCAGCAGCGATTGGAGGTAGTCGTTAGTCTCTTGAAAGTCCTCCATCGCCGCAACCATCGCGACGCGAATCGAACCGATATCGGCGTCTTGTACCATCGTTTGAATCTCGGCCAGCAGCGATTGGAGGTAGTCGTTAGTCTCTTTGAAGTCCTCCATCGCCGCAACCATCGCGACGCGGACCGAGCCGATGTCGGCGTCGCGCACCATCGTCTGGATATCGGCAAGGGCACTGATGAACTGTTCGGACATTTCTTCAAACTTGATTTTTTCAAGCCGTAGAAAAACGCTTTCAACGGCCTGAGTGAAGCTGGAAAACAAACTGGGCGACGAGGGGATATAATGGTGTTTGGGAACCCAGGGAACCTGCAATTCGGGATGGCGCTCGGGATCGACATAGTCGGCTTCGATAAACGTAATGCCCGTGATGCCCTGATAACTGAGTTTGAACCTAAGCCCCAACGCAACCTGATTGCGCAGCATGGCGGCGATTAACGCAGGTTCTCTGTCCAGTCCGGGAAGGCGGCGCGAGTCAATTGCTATGACCACCATCACATAACGGCCGAAACGCTCGAATTCGGGGCTGCTCGGCTCCATCGGATACTCGGCCTGTACAAAGGAAATGCGTTCGACCTGGCCGATGTTCACGCCGCGATGCAGCACCGCCGAGCCGACGCTCAAGCCCTGCACCGATTCGTCGATATAGGTCTCGACGTACATTACCTGGCGACCGATTACGTCGGCGCCGAAAAAAATCAGCCCCGCCACAAGCCCGGCCCCACACAGCAGCACGAACAAGCCCACTTTAAAATAGGTTGTATTCTGTTTCATCGGTTATCCTGCCAATCTTCTATTTTAAACGTCTATTAAAAAATCGCCACGCCGCTTCGTTGGAGCGGTCATTTTTCAGGGCGTCGGCCCGCCCCTCGGCGATAATGCCCTTGGCCTGCTTATCCAGCATAACCACGCGACCGTTCAAGGTAAAGACGCTGGCCAATTCGTGCGTCACGATGACAAAGGTCACGCCGAGAATCTCGGACAAATGAACAATCAGTTCGTCCAGTTGGGCGGCGGTAATAGGATCCAATCCGGCCGACGGTTCATCCAGAAAGAGGATTTTCGGGTCCATCGCCATCGCGCGAGCCAGCGCGGCGCGTTTTTGCTGGCCGCCGGACAACTGACTGGGCAGATGGTCGTCGTAGCCGCCCAGACCGACCAGGCGAAGTTTGGCGCGGGCGATCCAGTGGACGGCGGGCGTGGGCAGGGTTGTGAATTCTTCCAGTGCCAGCGCGACATTTTCCAGAACGGTCATCGAGCCAAACAGCGCCCCGCCCTGAAAGGCCACGCCGATATGCGCCAAAATCGCCTCGCGCTGCGCCGCGTCAGCGCCAGTCAGTTCCCGTCCGTCGATAACGATTTTGCCGCTCATCGGCTCCTGAAGGCCGATCAGATGCCGCAGCAGCGTACTCTTGCCGCAGCCGGACCCGCCGAGAATGATAAAAATCTCGCCGGCATTGACTGAAAACGACACATCCTCAAGGATCGACGTGCCGTCAAATCCCATCGTCAGTTTTTCAGCCTGTATAATCGTATCCGTCATTTAACTCTCGCAAGACGAGCTTTAGCCCATCATCATCTATCGTAGGATGGGCTTTAGCCCATCATCCTCTAACCTCTAACCTCTACCCTCTATCATCTAACCTCAAATCTCCAAATAATACAGCATCACCGAGAAAATCCCTTCCAGCACAACCAGCAGCACAATCGCGGTAACAACGGCGCGGGTCGTCGCAATGCCGACGGCGCCGGGGCCGCTTTGGGTCTGCAACCCGCGCAGGCAACCAACCGCCCCGATCATTCCGCCGAAGACGAGTGCCTTGGTCAGCCCGACAGCGACATCGGTTCCGACCAAAATCTTCTGCACATGTGTTGTATAGGTCACGAGCGGATAGCCCAGCGACAAAATGACCAGCCCGGAGCCGACCAGCCCGGCGAAATTCACGGCCACCGCCAGCAGCGGGGTCATCAGCAGCGTCGCGCCGACGCGCGGCAGCACGAGAAATACCGCCGGGTCGAGATTCATCACAGCCAGCGCGTCCAGCTCGTTATTGATCTTCATCGTGCCGATCTCAGCGGCGAAAGCCGACCCCGTCCGCCCGGCCACGATCACCGCCGTGATGAACGGCCCCAGCACCCGCACCAACGCAAGGGCGACCAGATCGGCAACATAGATTTCAACGCCGAACTGCCGCAGCGGCATCGCCGAGCTGAAGGCCATAATCAGCCCGAACAAAAACCCCAGCATTAAAATAAGCCCCATCGCATTCGCGCCCGCCAATTCGCAAAAACGCAAAAAGTCACCCACGCGAAACCGCTGCGGCTGAAAAATAGTCTTCATCCCGGCCAGCACCAGCCGACCCAAAAAGGTGATTTGTCCGCAAACGTCGCCGACCAGTTCGACAGTAAGCTTGCCGATGCGTTCGACAACGCTCAGCGCCGGCGGCGGAACGACCGCCTCGACGTCCGGCTCTTCGAGATACCGCTCCAGCAGCGCCGCAAGCGGGGCCGCCAAATGCTCAATCTCCACAGGAACATTGTTGGCCCGGCCAAATTCTTTGAAGTAGGCCAACAGCGCAATGCCGCTGCCGTCGGCGGATTCGAGGGCGGATGCGTCGATGCGAATCGGCCGCATTTGACGGTCCAGCAGACGCAGCGTTTTTCGCCAACACCGCCCCGACGTACGGTGGTCCAGCCGACCGATAAATCGGATACAGATGCCATCCGGCTGGCGCGCGATTTTCATCGACGCAACGGCCAAAGACCTGGCGTCACTTTTTCTTGTAGGCTTCTTGGGGGTCATAGACCTTCTCGGCGATCAGCTCAAGGTCTTGAGTCGTACCCGGCTTGATGCCGCGATAAAAACAGGACTGGTAGCCGACATGGCACTGCCCCTGATCGACCGTCACTTTAAGAATCAAACAGTCCTGGTCGCAATCGACAAGGATTTGCCGCACCTTCTGGACGTGCCCGGATTCTTCGCCCTTTTTCCACAGTTTCTTTCGCGATCGGCTGTAAAATACGGCGTTGCCCGTTTCCTGCGTGAGCCGCAGCGCCTCATCATTCATATAGGCAACCATCAGGACCTGACCGGTCTCGGCGTCCTGCGAGATGGCCGTAATCAGGCCGTTGGCGTCAAATTTCGGTACAAATTCCAAGCCTTCTTCAATGTGCTGATTGGCTGCCACGCGAAATACTCCTGTAAAATTATCGATTTTAATGAAAATTCCAAATCTCTGTCTTGAAGGAATACTTTTTACCGGCTATGCTCTTGAAAAACAAGACTTAATTGGGAAAAGGTCGGCGTGACACAAGACAATACCAAAGCCGGATGGAAAATATGGTCGCTTCCCGTACGTGTCGGGATCGCGGCGGCCGCTTGCTGGCTGATTGCCAAAGACCTGAAATGGGCTGAGCTTAAAGAAACCTTTGCCGAACTCGAACTATGGACGCTTCTTGTCGGGATAATGGCATTTACGGCCAGCCAGTGCCTGTTGGGGTTTCGGTGGTGGCTGTTTTTGCGGGCGCAGCAGATTGCCGTCTCGCTGCGGCTGGCGATAAAACTCAATTTTCTGGGCCTTTTTTTCAGCAATTTCCTGCCCAGTTCCGTCGGTGGCGATTTGGTGCGAGCTTGGTACGTCTCACGCTACAGCAGCCGAAAAATGCAGGCGGCGCTGGGGGTGCTGGTGGATCGCATTATAGGAATGATTGCGACACTGTTCATCGCGTTTACGGCGATCCTGCTGTTTATGCGCGGAACACATCTACTGGCAATTCGACGAATAGGTAACGCGGCAAGCATCATTGAGACCATTTCCGTCCCGCACCTTATCCTGGCCATTTTCATCGGTATTGGGGTGATACTGTTGTTCCATAAGGCGCTCAAATCCATCGCACATCGTGTGCTCCGACATCTCGTCCAGCTTCTGTCTCAATTTCGCCAAGTCGTCGGCGTGTATTATCGCCACCCGTTCGTCCTGTTCTGGGCGTTGGCGCTGACGATATTTTTACAAAGCATGGTACTGACGGCCTATTGGCTGATCGGGCGCAGTTTGAACATCGTCGCCCCGCTGGGCTATTATTTCGTCTTTTTCCCGCTGGTCTGGGTGGTCGGCTCGATTCCCGTCAGCATCGCCGGGCTGGGCATCCTCGAAGGCGGCCTGGTCTTTTTCTTTGTCCGCTATGGCGGCGCAACCCCCGAAGCCGCCGCCGCCTTGGCGCTGTGCCAGCGGCTCACATGGGTGGCCGCATCCCTGCCGGGCCTGGTCGTCCACCTGACCGAGTCGCACCGCCACGCAGGGGACAGCAAATAATGTGTGTGAGAAGAATGGCACTGCCGTTCGTGTCTAAGCCTTATTTTTCTCTGGTGGAAACGATGTAATCTTATGTCCACGCAAGAGATTGTAATTAAATTTTGTCCGAAGGCTTTTGCGGCCGTATGTCGTCAATCGTATAGAGTTCTATTTCCCCCGCAGCATTCCATCCTATCTCGTATTTTTTATCATCAATTAATAGACTGAACCATTCAAGGTTACCATCTTCTTTGAAATAAAGAAGTCGTCCTGATTCTTCATAGTATTTTAAAGTTTTATTGTCACTATAAAAAACCATTTCTTCTTTTTTAAGTTCCTTTCCATCAGAATATGTAATTTTTGTACACTGTCTATAAGTGCCATCGTTAGAAATCCATGTAAGACGGATTTCTGCTGTCGGCGTTTTTAACGTCGCATTCGTTCCCCCAGCATATGCGTTGTAAGCTCCCTTTACTTTCCTTTCGACGAAAGCCGTTCGTATTTCCGTCAGAAGGTCTTGAACGTTATCCAGCGTATTATCCAGTTGTTCCATAAGAAAGGCCTGCTTGCCGTCAAATCTTTTGACGATGTACTCCGGTATGCCCGGCGCGTCAAAGAGCTGCGAATTGGTCAGCACCTGCTTTTTGTCCAGGGCAATTTCCACAATGCTTGTCGCACGAGCTTTATAAAGCAAAACAAGACCGCCCAGAACGAGTAAGACAAATAACGATACTACTATCTTTTTCATTATAACGCACTCCTAAATACAATCTGCCCCACTCGGTAAATTGTGTGGGACCATATGATTCAATAAGACCATTATTATTTTCATCAAGTGGGCTAAGGTCATGATCCCACTCCCAGAGCTGGTTCAGCTTCCCTAAGGACTTCTCCGTCTCCTTGATGATGGCATACCCCGCCACTTGATCGGAGTCCATCAAGGCCAAAACGGGAATGCAAAACCAATCTTCACTTGTCAATGAACATTACCGGCAGAACATAAAACGAATCCCGATTTTAATCTTCTGCATGATTGGGATCTTTTGGCTGCACCGATTCACGGTGTTGTATTTCCTGAAGTTCTGCCTTTGCCTTTACCGCTTGTTTGCCATATTCGCTATTCGGATATTTTGTCGCAAGTTCATCTAAGATGGAATTTGCTTTGATTAAATCGTTATTGATAAACTCCGCAACACCGAGTTGAAGCAAGACCTCTTCTCGAATAGGAAAATCATCCGGCAAAGCAGCCCCCTTTGTTAAGTACAAGTGTGCTTTATCAAAAAGGGGTTCTTGTATTTGGCCTTGTGTTTTTGCCGACCTGAATCTCATTATACTTCTGTGTTTCTTTTCAAAGTCCTTAAAATATTCAAGTCCTAAACGAGCTTCGCACCATTTAGCTAAGACTGTTTCAGGACACCGCCTAACAACTTCTTCAAGATGCAATATTGTCTCTGAATGCTTTTCCCCATGAACACGTGAGCCAAATCCCAAAAAGAAATAATCATTTGGGTCTGAAATCAAGGACAAAGCCAACTCCTCGACGTTGGAGGGTTTCTCTACGTTGACTGTTAAGATAGTTGACAAATCACCAAAACGAACTGAATAATTACTTGGCACTTCAAAAAGTAATTTTCTTTCCAACCAATCGTAAAATAAAACTGCTGTGGCTCTGTATTGCCTATCCTGAGAATTATTAATCTTGAATTTATCAAAAAAGCTGGGGACTTTTCCAATTAAAACCCCTTCTTTTTCAACATAAAAAAATTCTAAGTCATAATCATAACTTTCTGGAAGTTCAGAGATATGTGATTCGGGAACCGAAAAAACAACATCGATAGTCAATGGTTCTCCGACCTTGATGGTTTGTTGTTTTGCGACAAGCTCGAATATTATATTTTCAGCGGCATTTACTTGGCTTACAAATAACATCACTATCAACCAGAATATGGCAACGTAAATAGTTCTATTTCTCATTATTGTCTCCTATAAAACAATGCGATTTTTGTCATTACCAATTACTATCTTTCCGAAATTCTACGATGTTATCATCACAGAAATCTGACCCGGGAAAATTTAAGGGGCCAGACACTCTTTCCAGTTGAATTCACGCAACCTCTTTCTGTTGAAGAGCTTAGATAGCAAAAAAACAAATTCATCCATTCTAAGGCTCATATTTGACTCCTGTTTTATCTCTCCGTTGCCATGACCGCCAGATTTGGAAAGATATTATACATTCTTTCACCAAAACCTACAATAATTATATTCCCCCCGATAACATCCGCGGCCGCATCGCCTCAAGTCCTCCAATCCAAGTTGTATCACTATGATGTCTTTAATAGGGCGGCAGCGGATAACTGATCGCGACCGCATGGTTGGCCCCCTTGCCGCCGGGGGCCACAAAAAAGTCCGAGCCGGTGAGCGTCTGGCCGAGGACAGGAATTTCATGGGATTTGGCCACAAGGTCATTATTACTGTGCTGCCGATAACGACAATCGATTTTCCCGCCATAGAAACACCCCTCAAAATTCGAGCTTTTTGCTATAAAATGATTACAATATTTAATGATTCAGGCTATTTAAAGAAGTCTTTTTGCCCTTCATTTGTACTGCGCAATTGTTTGTGTAGCAAGAAGATAATCATAATAACTCCCCCCGCGAGAAGGTTTTAGTGTCGCCTGTAAAGGGTCTTAATCAGCTTGATTTACCTGCCGGTAAACGGGTATACTACCGGATTTACTAATGAACAGCCCCTTACCGGGTAAAGAACAACGAAAGAGCAGGTTTTGATGACGGCGGTACTGGTTAACAAAAGCGTCAGACGTACTTTATTTTCTATGGCCTATCCAATGCTGGCGGGTACGTTTGCGATGAATGCTTACAACTTGACGGATACATGGTTTGTTTCCCGACTGGGCACACTGCCTCTGGCGGCCATGGGATTTACTTTTCCTGTTGTTGCGCTGCTGACCTGTGTCGCGGGCGGAATTGGTTCGGG
>Ga0123329_1000642_pt1 | contig 35280 bp, 30 predicted proteins | sample BioC12SIPDNA_FD_89703 | JGI IMG/M metagenome (GOLD analysis project Ga0123329, IMG submission 89703) | Anaerobic biogas reactor microbial communites from Washington, USA - Biogas_R1_B C12 SIP DNA | ecosystem: Engineered > Bioreactor > Anaerobic > Unclassified | place: Washington, USA | collected...
CGCAGTAGAAGAAGTCGGTGCCGTAGGGCAGGACCGGCCCGTGCGGCTCGGTCGACCCCACGCCCAGAACCACGGCCTCGGGGGCGAATGCACGTACCTCATCCAGCGTCATATCGGCCAGAATGCCCGATGCCATGCGTTCTCCTACCGTTCCGGGGTCTCGTGTGCGCCGTACGGCCGGTTCTCGGCCAGCCATTCCAGGCGTTCGGTGACGTGTGCCCGCAGGTTGGCCTTGATGGAATCCAGGATGCGCTCGCCCTTCTCCCGCGAGGCGGCCGACGGCCGGCCGTAGACGCCCCGCGGGACCGCCCAGCCCATGCCGAAGGTGTTCAGGTCGGACTGCCGCCACCCCGGCTTGTCCGGCACCATGTCCTGGACGTCCGACCCGACCAGGTCCGGCCGCAGCGCCATCAGAAGGGACGTCTCGCCCTCTCCGGCGTGGACGTCGAGGCCCGGCCGGTCGTGCGTCTCCAGGATGTCGGGGTCGGGGTGGTCCCAGACGTGGACCAGGAGGATCCTCAGCGGCCGGTCCGCGCGGTTGATATCCCGGATGACCGGCGCCAGGGCGAAATTCCCCCCGTGGCCGTTGACGACGATCAGCGTCCTGAAGCCCTGTTCCTGCACGGCGTCGGCAATGTCGCGGACGATCTGCATCAGGGTCTCCGGCCGGAGCGTCACCGTGCCGGCGAAGCCCGTCTGTTCCAGGCTGGTGCCGTATGCGAGCGGAGGCAACAGGGCGGCGTTCAGTTCCTCGGCCAGGAAGCGGGCGAAGTAGTCCGCCACGATCGTGTCGCAGAGCAGCGGCAGGTGGCCGGAATGCTGCTCAAAGGACCCGATCGGCAGTATGCAGGCCGTCGGGGCGGCGTCGCGCCACTCAGGGGACGTCTTCAGGCCGTCGAGCACGCGGTTCACGGGCAGGTCTCCTGCGAAGGGCGGCGGCTGCTCCGGCAGCAAGGTGTATGCGCTCCGGCTGCGGCTGTCAAGTGAACCGGCGGGCCGGCCTGAGGGGTTCGGCGCGCGCTTGACTCTGCCGGCGGACTGTGGGAGAGTGTGCGGGAACCGACGCGCGGACCCGCGCCCGTCCCCCCGCCGGGCGTGAGCGAACGGCGTCATCCCCTTCGTCCCATCGGGCGGAGCCTCCAGCGAGGTCATCCCTGGTGCACCAGCCGCAGTGGGCCATGCCGCCGGTCAGCAGTTTTGCCGAGGCCGTTGTCTTCCTCGAGAAGGGCATCGATTACGAGCGCACCCGGCGGTGGCTGCACAATGCGCGCTGGATGAACCTGCCCCGCGTGGCGGCGTTGCTGGACGCGATGGGAGACCCGCACCGGGCCTACAAGGTCCTGCACGTGGCCGGCACGAAGGGCAAGGGCAGCACCGCCGGGGCGGCCGCGCACTGCCTGCACCGGGCCGGGCTGCGCACCGGGCTTCTGACCTCGCCGCACCTGGTCACGCACCGCGAGCGCATCCGCGTGGACGGCCGTATGATCTCGCAGGACGAGTTCTGGCCGATCGTGCGCAGGATGCAGCCGCACGTGGAGGCCCGGCGGGCTGCCGAGGGGCTGGACAGCCACCGTGCGCCGACCTACTTCGAGATGCTGACCGTGCTGGCGCTGGAGCACTTCGCCCGGCGGGGCGCCGAGTGGGCGGTCGTCGAGGTGGGCCTGGGCGGCCGGCTCGATTCCACCAACGTCGTCTCCCCGGCCGTCTGCGTCATCACCCCGATCGGCTACGACCACATGGACAAGCTGGGCGAGACGCCGGGCGAGATCGCCGCCGAGAAGGGCGGCATCCTCAAGGAGGGCGTGCCGTTCGTGCTGGGGCGGCAGCGCTACCCCGATGCGCGGGAGACCCTCCGGCGCATGGCGACCGAGCGGCACTGCCCGTGCTGGGAGGTGGGCCGCGACGTGGTGCTGATCCGGAACGAGGTGCTGGCGGCGCCGGCCTCGGCCCCGACCGCGCCGGTGGGTCGGCGATTCGGGCTTCGCACGCCCTGCGGCGAGCACCACGACCTGTTCACGCCGCTGCTGGGCGCCCACCAGCTCGACAACCTGGCGGCGGCCGTCGCCGCCCTGGAGATGGCGGTCGAGCACGGAGACCTGGCGTTCCCGGCCGCCGCCCTGCCGGCGGCCCTGGCCGACTTCCGGATACCGGGCCGCGTGGAGCTGCTCCAGCGGCAGCCGGCGTTCGTGCTCGACGTGGCCCACACGATCGAGTCCACCGAGGCGCTGATCGACGCGCTGTCGGTGCATTTCCCGGGCCGTCGCGTGCACGTCGTCTTCGGGTGCAGCGCCGACAAGAACGCCGAGGGCATGCTGGGTGCCATGCGCGGCCACTGCGCGACGCTGACGGCCACGCAGTCGCGGATGCGGCGGGCGCGGCCGGCCGTCGAGGTGGCCCAGGCGGCCGTCGGCTGCGGGCTGGCGGACGCCGGCTGCCGGATCGACACCATTCCGGACGCCTGGGAGGCGGTTCGAGTCGCTCTGGAGCGGGCGGAGCCGGCGGACGTCGTCTGCGTCACCGGGTCCTTCTACGTGGCCGGGGAGGTGCGGGCCGAGTGGGCGAAGCGGCATCCGGAGGCGGCCGAAGAGACGTGACCGCCGGGGGGCTACGAGGTGCGGGGGCCGTCGGGCGCGTCTGCGTCCGGCGCGGTTTCGGCGCTTCGGCGGGCCTGCTCGATGAGGTCGAGCAGCGAGGCGACCTTCGGCCGGAAGCCGCGTCGGGCGAGCGTGCCGAACGCCTCCGGCTCCAGGTGCTCGCGCAGGAACCCGGCGACGTCGAAGACCTCCCACCAGCAGTCCAGGACCAGCGGGCAGACGGTGTCGCCTTCCTGTGTGCGGCAGTATCGGAAGGCGACCTCGTGGCCCAGTCGGCGGCATCGCAGCCGCCGCGCGTCGTGCTCGTCGATCATAGGGGCCCCGTCTCTTCGCTCAGCGGCCGGCGATGCGGCGGAGGCATTCCTGCACGGCGGCCAGGGCGATCTCGACGACCGTCTCGGTGTTCATCAGGATGGCGTGCATGCCGTCGCGGTTGCCGGACATCTCGATCACAAACGCGGCCGGAGTGCCGCCCTCGGCGGCGTAGCCGATCAGGTAGGGCATCTGTCTCGACGGCTTCGTGATGTCGTCCATGTTGACCTGCTGGAACGGTCCGAAGTCCGGCCTCTGGCAGAGGAAACGGTCCTTGAGCCGGGCGCGGATGTTGGCATGGATGTCGTCGACGAACGCGTGGTCGCCCTTGTGGGCGCGGATCAGGCCGTAGTCGGCCGTGTGGAAGTCGATGGCGCAGAGGGGGCGGCACCGGTCCAGGATCCGCTGCAGGACGAGCGTCTCGCGTTCAGAGGCCGGCCGGGGGCCCTTGTAGTTGTAGTCCCAGGGCGTCGCGACGTCCTGGACCTCGGGCAGGGCGTCCCAGGCGCAGTCGAAGTTGCGGTTCAGGTCCACGCCGCGCGAGTTCTGGCGGGTGAAGTGCTCGTGGCCCCAGGGGTTCTGGATGGGCACGAACTGGAAGTGCAGGCGAGACGTGTCGAGCCCTTCGAGGTCAGGGCGTTCGGCCAGCAGCTCGGCCAGCCGCAGGACGCCGTAGGCGTTCTCCCACTCCCAGCCGTGGATGGAGGCGCCGACGTAGAGCGTGGGGTTGTCCTGCCGGCCCAGGCTGAGGCTCCACATGGGCCGGCCGTCGCTGGAGGGCCCCTCGTTCCGGAGCGTCAACGCGGGGTGCGCACGCGCAACGTCCGCCATGGCGTCGGCGAACTCCTCGTAGCTCCAGCGCTTCGGGTAGTTCCGGCCGTAGCGCACGCCGCTGCCCAGCATGTTGGCCAGGAACAGGTACTTGTTGGTCGAGCCGTGGCTGTTGAACGTCGGGCGGCCGGGCGAGAGCATGTCGAGGGCCACGATCCGGCCCTTTCCGACCTTCTCCTCGACCATGACGGCGCCCTGGTTCACGGTTGAGGTGGCCAGGATGCGCACGGTCTCGGACTCGCGCACGCCGAAGAGCTGGCGCTGGAACGTCTGGTTCTCGTAGCGCAGGTCGGCGGTGCGCTCCACGCAGCCGAACCAGCCGATCCGGTCGCCGACCGCAAAGCCGCTGGTCACGTCGCATTCGACCTCGATCCGCAGAGCCGGGGGTTCTGCATCGAGCAGGTGCGTCTTGCTCAGCCGCAGGCCGCGGTTCTCGGAATACTCCAGCAGGCAGGACAGGACCTGCCCGCCCTGGCGGGCATAGGCCGTCAGGGCCCGGTAGTTGAGCTTGGGCAGCAGGACGCCGTGGGCGACCTGCGTGATGACGCAGGCGTAGGGCGCCAGCGAGGCCGAGGTGATGCGTTCCTTCGTGTAGTCGAGCCGGTCCAGCCGGCCGGGGTAGAGGATATCGAGGTCCTCCCCGATGCGGCTGCGGGACGGATCGGCCAGAAGCAGGATGTCCTTGCGCCTGCGGGCCATGGCAACTCCGGAGCTGTGGCGTCGCCGCTATGCCTGTTCGTCGCGCGGGATTCGGTCGGCGTTTTCCGCCACCTTGCGGTAGGCGGCGGCGTACTGCGCGATCAGTTCGGGATAGTCCTTCTTGAACCACGGGATGCCGCAGGCGATCTCGTTGATGGATTCGGAGACGGGCAGCGCGCCGCGTCCCTGGCGCAGGTCCCGCTGGCCGAAGGAGACCATCGTCGGCTTGCCCATGCGGAACAGGTCGGCCTCGTGGAAGACGGGATGCAGGTGCAGCGCGAAGTTGGCGCCGGCATTGCACGCGCCGACGCCTTCGGCGCGGACGGCCTCGGTGAACTTCGCGCAGGAGAGTCCGTCGAGTTCCGCGGCCCGGTAGCAGCCCCGGGCGTAGTACCAGCCGCCCATCGTCGAGCCGGAGTCCTTCGGCGGCCGGTGCTCGTGGATGCCGGGCACGCCGTCCAGGAGGTCCCAGAAGCGGTTCAGTGCGGCCTGGACCTCGGCGATGCGGGCGGGGTAGTACTTCAGTTGGACGCGTCCCATGGCGGAGCACCATTGGTTCATGCGGTGCTTGAAGCCGCCGAGCGGGATTCCGGCGAACTTCTTCAGTTCGGGGTCGGTGACCTGCGGATCGACCGGGTTCCAGCGCGAGTAGCCGCCGGTCCGTTCGTAGTGGCCGTAGGCGATGCAGTGCTCGTAGATGGCGCGGTCGCTGGTGACGAGCATGCCGGCCTCGCCGATGGCGAAGCTCTTGCCGGCCATCATGCTCATGGCGCCCACGTCGCCGATGGTGCCGAGCATCCGGCCCTTGTAGAGCCCGCCCTGGGCGTGCGAGACGTCCTCGATGACCTTCACGCCGTGCTTGCGCGCGATGGCCATGATCCGGTCCATCTCGCAGGGATAGCCGCAGTAGTGGACGACCACGATGGCCCGCGTGCGGGGGCCGATACGGTGTTCGATGTCGTCGGGGTCGATGCAGAGCGTGTCCGGCAGGATGTCGCAGAAGTGGACGGCCGCGCCGAGCGACAGGGCGGGCACGGCGCTGGCCCAGTAGGTCATGCTGGGGCAGATGATCTCATCGCCGGCTCCCACGCCGCAGGCCCACATGGCGGCGCGGAGCGACTCGGTGCCGTTGGGATAGGCCAGGGCGAACGGCGCCCCGATCCACTGCGCGAACTCCTGCTCGAACTGCTTCGTGATCGCCGTGCCGCTCATCGCGCGGTCGCGCAGGACACCCAGCACGGCCTGCTCGTCTTCTTCGGTCACGATGGGCCAGACGAAGGCGTCGCCCGCGTCGAGGGTCACCGTTTTGGGTCCGCCCAGAAGGGCCAGTGTGTCTTTCCCGTCGGCCATGACTCTACTCCTGAAAGAACGCGCGCCGTCTCGTTGGGTCAGCGGGGTTTCGGCAGGCCTTCGAGGCCGCTGAGCGACTCCTTGAGGATCTCCTCGGGAAGCGCCATGTCCTGCAGCTTGCCCTGGAAGAAGGCATCGTATGCGGCCATGTCCATCATGCCGTGTCCCGACCAGTTGAAGAGGATCACCTTCTCCTTGCCCTCTTCCTTGGCTTTCTTCGCCTCCTGGATGGCGGCCGCGATGGCATGGGACGTCTCCGGGGCGGGCAGGAAGCCCTCGGTGCGCGCGAACAGGACGGACGCCTCGTAGCACTCCAACTGGTGCAGGGCGCGCGCCTCGATCAGTCCGTCGCGGACCAGTTGGCTCACCAGCGGCGCCATGCCGTGGTAGCGCAGCCCCCCGGCATGGATGGGGGGCGGCACGAAGTCGTGCCCCAGCGAGTACATCGGCAGCAGGGGCGTCATCTTCGCCGTGTCGCCGAAGTCATAGACGAACGGGGCGCGCGTGAGCGTGGGGCAGGCCGCCGGTTCGGTGGCCAGGATGTGGACCTCCTTGCCGGCGATCTTCTCCCGGATGAAGGGGAAGGACAGCCCGGCGAAGTTGGAGCCGCCGCCGGCGCAGCCGATGACCACGTCCGGCCAGTCGCCGGCCAGGGCCATCTGCTTCAGGGCCTCTTCGCCGATGATCGTCTGGTGCAGGAGCACGTGATTGAGCACGCTGCCGAGCGAGTAGCGGGTGTCTTCCGACATCACCGCCTGCTCGACCGCCTCGCTGATAGCGATGCCGAGGCTGCCCGGCGTGTCCGGCATCCTGGCCAGGATGGCCCGGCCCGCTTTGGTCTCCGTGCTGGGGCTGGCCACGCACTCGGCGCCCCACGCGGCCATCAGCAGCTTGCGGAAGGGTTTCTGGTCGAAGCTGATGCGGACCATGAACACCTTGCACTCGAGTCCGAACAGGGCGCACGCCATGGCCAGGGCGCTCCCCCATTGGCCGGCGCCGGTCTCGGTGGTGATGCGCTTGATGCCGTAGACCTTGTTGTAGTAGGCCTGGGCGACGGCGGTGTTCGGCTTGTGGCTGCCCGGGGGGCTGACGCCCTCGTTCTTGTAGTAGATGCGGGCCGGCGTGCCGAGGGCCTCTTCCAGGGCCTTTGCGCGGTGCAGGGGGCTGGGCCGCCAGAGCGCGAGCTTCTCCAGGACGGGCTCGGGGATGTCGATCCAGCGCTCCTGGCTTACCTCCTGCTCTATCAGGTTCATCGGGAAGATGGGGGCCAGGTCCTCGGGGGACACCGGCTTGCCCGTCGCCGGGTTCAGCGGCGGCTGCAGCGGGTTGGGCATGTCCGCCTGAATGTTGTACCACTGGCGAGGGATCTCGTCTTCCCTCAGGATGATCCGCATTGGCGTACTCACGGGCAGTTGTCCCTCCTGCCGGGCAATCGGCTGCAGGTGTAGTGACAAGGAGTCAGCATACTATCGCGTCCCGACGCCGGGTGCAAGGCACACGTCCGACGGCGCATGCGTCGAGAGGCCATCTTCCGCCGCCGTGCTTCAGGCGGAGTATGTCTCCTGCTCCGTGGGCAGCACGACCTCCCGGGCGCCCATCTTCTGCAGGTCGGCAGCCAGCGTCGATGCGGCCTCGTCCTCACCGTGGACGACGAACGCCTTGTCTACCTCTGGGCCCATCTCCGCGAAGTAGTCGCCCATCTCCTTTCGGTCGGCGTGGGCGCTCAGGGCGTTGATGGTGTGCACCTGCGCCAGCAGGTCGTAGCTTTCGCCGAATATCCTGACGGGGCTCTGCCGCTCGACCAGCCGCCGGCCCAGCGTGTGCCGGGCCTGGTACCCGACGATCAGGATGACGTTGCGCTCATCGCCGACGGAGTGCTTCAGATGGTGCAGGATTCGGCCGCCCTCGCACATGCCCGAGGCGGAGACGATGATGACGGGGCCGGACATGTCGTTGAGCTTCTTGGACTCTTCGGCGTCTTCCGTGTACGTGAGGGTGGGGAAGCGGAAGGGGTCCTCTCCCTTCTGCAGAAGGGCGGCGGCTTCCTCATCATAGCATTCGGGATGGCGCCGGTGTACGGCAGTGGCCTTGGTCGACAGGGGGCTGTCGACAAACACGGGGATCTCGCCCATGCCGCCTTCCCGGCACAGCTCGCTGAGGAAGTAGACGATCTGCTGGGTGCGACCGACGCTGAAGGCGGGGATGATCAGCCGCGCGCGGTCGTGCCGCACCTGTTCGCACAGCGCGCCCAGCGTGGCCTTGACGTCCTGGCGGGCCGGATGCAGGCGGTTGCCGTAGGTGCTTTCGGTGATCAGGACGTCGACGTCGTGCAGCACGTGCGGGTCGCGGATGATGGGCATGGCGCGTCGCCCGATGTCGCCGGTGAAGAAGAGCCGGCGCGTCGTGCCGTTCTCGCGCACGTCGAGCTGCACGAACGCCGAGCCCAGGATGTGCCCCGCGTCGTGGAACGTGAGCGTCACCCGCGAGGTCAGTTCCTGCGGCTTTCCGTAGGGGACCGTCCGGAACGCTTCGAGGACCGCCGGTATGTCCTCGGGTGTGTAGAGCGGCTCGAACGGGTTCTTGCCCTGGCGCCGGCGTTTGCGGTTGACGTACGCGACGTCCTGAACCTGCAGGTAAGCCGAGTCCGCCAGCATGATCTCGCACAGGCCCCGCGTGGGGGGCGTGGCGAAGATCGGGCCCCGGTAGCCCCGCCGGAGCAGGGAGGGGAGGTTGCCGCTGTGGTCGATGTGTGCATGGGAGAGCACGCATGCGTCGATGGACGAGCAGTCCAGCGGGATCTCACGGTTGCGCTCGAAGGCCTCCTTGCGCTTGCCTTGGTAGAGCCCGCACTCGAGCAGTATGCGTTTGCCGTCGACGGTGAGAAGGTGCATCGAGCCCGTCGTCGTGCCGACGGCGCCGAAGAACTGAAGGTCCATTCCGCCTCCCGGACAGTCTACACAGGAATGTGGGGAACGCTCCACGATACCCGGGAAGCCCCGTCGGGTCAAACAGCGGCACGGTCCGGTCCGTCAACTGGAATCTCGCCTGCCGAGGCCCCATACTGGCGACTTCGCCATGGCTGCGGGACAGACCGGACGGACCGAGAAGATCGACCTGACATCAGGCCCCCTGATGGGGCACCTGGTGCGCATGGCCTGGCCGACGGTGCTGGGCATCGTGCTGCAGTCGCTCTACAGCATGGCCGATACGTTCTGGCTGGGCCGGCTGGGCGAGGGCAAGGGCGTGGTGGCCGTCGCGTCGCCCGGCGTCGTGCGGCCGGTTCTGTTCATTGCCGTCTCGCTCGGGTTCGGGCTGAGCATGGGCGGCACGGCGCTTGTGGCGCAGTTTACCGGGGCGGGAGAGCACCGCCGGGCCGACCGCGCGGCCGGCCAGACGCTGCTTCTGCTCAGCGCGATGGGAGTGCTGGCTGCCTTGCCCATCGTCCTGCTGGCGCCGGGGATTCTGCGGCTCATGCGGGTGCCCCCGGGTGTGGTGGCGTCCGCCTCCGCCTACCTGCGCATCTTCATTGCCGGCCTGCCGTTCATGGCTTTCTCGATGGCGTATGCGTCGGTCCTCAGGGCGCTGGGCGACACGATCACGGCCGTGGTGATCGTGGGCGCGACGAACCTGCTGAACTTCGCCCTGGATCCGGTGTTGATCTTCGGCTGGGGCGGGCTGCCGGCTCTGGGGGTGCGGGGGGCCGCTCTGGCCAGTGCGATCGGGCAGGTTCTGAGTGCGTTCGGGTGCTACGTCTGCATGCGCCGGGGCCGGGCGGGGCTGCACGTTGGACTGGCCGAGTTCGTGCCCGACTGGACGCTGATCGGCCGGATCATCGCCGTGGGCGTGCCCGCCGGCGTCGGGTCCGCAATGAACTCCGTGGGCCTGGCCATCTTCCAGACGATCATCAACAGCTTCGGGACGGCCGTGGTGGGGGCCTTCACCATCGGCTTTCAGGTGCTGCATTTCTTCGACGCCCCCATGCACGGTGTGGCGCACGCGGCCGCACCGATCGTGGGGCAGGCCCTGGGGGCCGGCAAGGTGGCGCTGGCGCGCCGCGCCGTGCGGATGAGCGTCATCACGATGGCCCTGATCCTGCTGGCGCCCACGGCCTTCCTGATGCTCCGGGGGCAGTGGGTGGCGCGCATCTTCATCCAGGACGCGGACGTCATCGCCGAGAGCGGCCGGTTCTTCCGGATCGTGCCGGCGTCGACCTACTTCTTCGGGGTGGTGATGGTGCTGATGGCGGCGTTCTACGGGTCCGGCCACACGCGTCCGGTGATGGCCATCTCGTTCGTGCGGGTGTTCGGCGTGCGGATTCCGGCGGGGGCGATGCTGGCCTTCTGGCTGCACCTGGGCAGCGTAGGGGCCTACCTCGGGATGGTCGCCGGCAACGTCGCCGGCGCGCTGCTGTCGGTCTTCCTGTTCCTCAAAGGAGGGTGGGAGACGGGCGTGGTCGGCGGGCTTGCACAGGGGAGCGACGAAGACGAAGGGGAGCCGCCGCCGCCCGCCTCGTAGGCGCTACCTGTCCAGGATCGGGCCGTAGAGGGGGCCGTCGGAGCGCGCTGCATCGGCCGCACGCAGGGCGGAGAGCGCTTCGGCGACGACGTCGGCGATGGATTCCTCTTCGCTCACCTCCGTCAGCGCACTGGCGATCTGCCGGTGCACGAACTCGGTGGGATTCGGGACGGACAGGTCGTACTCGCCCTCCCGGGCTGCGTAGTCCGCTCCGATTCGGCCGAGCAGGTCCACAGCCAGCCGCATGCGGCGCACGTTGGCGCGGCGCATCTCCCGTTCGTTCTCCTCGCGGGTGAGGCGCAGGGTCTCGACGGCCATGAAGGGGTTGATCGTGGTCTTGGTGGCGAAGTAGGAGAGGAAGCGGATCGTGAACTGGTTGTGCCGGAGCAGCCAGGCGCCCTCGGCCGTCAACTCCCGCACCCTGTCGAATCGGTGGCTCAGCAGGCTCAGGTACTGGTAGATGTGCGGATGGTCCAGGCGCTTGCCCTCGGCCATGAGGCGGGTGATGTCGTCGACGACCAGGCGGCCGGCCTGTGCCAGTCTCGTCATGCCGTCCTTATACGCCGCCTCCATGCGATCGGCCTCGGCGGTGCAGTAGGATGCCTCCTCGTCGGAGAGGCTGGCGGGGCGGTCGGCCAGCATGTCCACGAACTTCCCGACGGCCTGGCGGCGAACGGGTTCGGAGGCCGCGGAGGATTCCTCGATGAGCGCCCGGAGGGCCGACGCCTCGGCGCCCACGAACACCCTCTTGCGCAGTTGCTCCTGGAGTGCCGTCAGGCGGCGGCGTTCGGTTCCGGCCGCCCGGCCCGGGCGTCCTTCGGCGACCCAGACGAGCACTTCGGTGATCTGGTTCTCGACGTACGTCATCTCGGCGTCGGCCCGGCGTTCCGCGATCATGTCGTCCAGCACCTGGCGATCCTCGTCGCTCAGTGCGAACTCAGGGGGCAGCGTGCCGTCGGCGGACATGCTGGCCAGGAGGGTTCCTACGAGGCTGCGGCGGGCGGAGGTGACACGCCACTCGACGGCCTTGCGGAGGGCCAGAGCACGGGCCATCCGGGGGTCGTCCTCCTCGTTCTGCAGGAGTTCCTGGTTCACATAGAGGAAGGAGAGCATCGGCCGGCGCTGCAGCACCTCCATCGCTCGGCGCCCCGTGTCGCTCTGCAGATCGACCGCCTCGGCGCCCAGGCTGCCGCGCAGGTCGCGAATCGCCGCCCGCAGTCGGGCCTGCGTCACCACCGAGAACGAGATGTGCAGGACGCTGTAGATGCAGAAGGGCACGAAGATGACGTAGAAGGGGACCGTGAACCACCGGGGAAGCAGCGGACCGGTGGCCGCCTCCCGCAGCGTGGGGGTCTGCTGTTCCTGCTCGATGCGGCTTGCTTCGCTCATTGTGGGGACTCGACTGTCAGAATGGCACCATGGTGATGGCTCTGTGGATCAGGAGGATGGCCACGGCTCCCATCCCCACAAGGCCGGTGCCGCAGGCGAAGCCGGCGGCAAGTACGGGGGTGAAGTTGCCCCAGCGCTGGCGGCCGAAGACCTTCTGCATGTAGAACCGGCCCAGCAGGGCGGCGGCCAGCATGGGTGCGGCCCAGGCGGGGTCGCCGACCAGCCCGGTGATCGTTCCGTAGAGGAAGAGCGTGGGGGCTCCGATGAGGCGAAGGAACGTGTACATGGCCACGGCATAGCCGGTGCCGCAGCCGATGACGCGCCAGTTGAGGGCCTTGAGGAAGAAAGCGTTGCCCGTGGTCGTGGCCGTCATCCAGAAGGCGGTCATGGTGGCGTCGCGCGGCCAGAACCGCATGGCGTTCGGGTAGTCCTCCGGGATGTCGCTGATCTTGTAGAGGAAGGACCAGAACAGGAGGCCGGCGACGACGGCGATCGGCGCCATCAGAAGTTGCGCCTTGAAGATGCTCGTGAACCTCGTGCCCGTCAGTTCCACCTCACGGAAGTGCAGGGCGCTGCCGCCCTGGTCGCCCATGGGCACCGGCGCATACCAGATGTCCACGCCCTTGTAGCCGCTCAGGACGAAGGCGGCCTCGCGAACGTAGGGGATGCCCACGGCGTGGCCGGTCAGACCGTGCAGGCGCGCGCTGACGTAGGAGATCATCGGCGTCCAGACAAATCCGAACAGGAGCAGCAGCCAGACGGGGAACTTGGGCACCAGCCAGTGGCAAAGCATGATCATCCAGAGCGTGCCGGCGATGTAGAACAGCACGGCCACCGGGATGGGCACGTCGCCCCGGCCTTTGGGGGGTGCCAGCGACCCGCCGCTGGTGGCGGACCGTGCGGCCTGGGCCTTGATGGCCTGGCTGAAGGCGGCGTAGAAGCCCAGCAGGGCGATGGCCACGGCCGTGCCGATCGAGAAGCTCAGCCAGAAGTCGAACTGGTTGGCCAGGCCCGTCTCGATGTAGTCCATGCCGGGCTGCCACATGTTCAGTATGCCGATGCGGTAGAGGATGGGGTTGAGGATCAGCCGCCCGAGCACGCCGCCGCAGAAGTTGCCCACGACCATCCAGAAGGGCAGCACGAAGCCGGAGAAGATCAGTGCCAGGTTCGTGCCGATGGCCAGAGGCACGGCGCGGAACCACCCCACATTCTGGAGCTTGGTGGTGAAGTCGTAGAACGGCACGGGGATCAGGTAGAGCGGCTTGCGCAGGAAGACGTCCGAGAGCGGGGGAATCGCCACGTAGATCAGGCCGAAGACGATGCCCACCGTGCTGCCGATCGAGAAGCAGCGCCACCGCCACGTCTCCTCGTCGCTCTCGGCAAGGGCCGTCACGCCCTTGGCGGCGATGGGCGCCATCGGGAAGGGCAGGCGCTCGACGTCGCTGGTCAGGCGGAAGACGGCGTACCCGAGGCTGAAGAAGCTCAGGCGCCCCCAGATCGTAAACAGGGCGAGCAGCCCCAGTTGCGGCCACCAGTCCCTGTGCAGCAGGGACCGCTGGATGAACGCCTCGCTGCCGGGCGGCGGTGCCTTCCAGAACGGTATCTGGTTGGCGATCTCGAACTGGACCGCCGCATCGCTGCGGACGAAGTACGTCATCCCCACGAACGTGTTCATCCACAGGTTCGGTATGGCCGCGCCCAGCACGCTGAAGGTCACGCTGTAGATGACGAACATCTCCTGGCGGCTCAGCGTCGTGCGGCAGCGCTTGGCGATTTCCAGGAAGACGATGAGGGTGACCCAGACGGCCGGCTGCCCGAGCTGCTGGCCGAGCATGAGGAACATGAACATCGAGCCGGGCATGACGACGAACGCGACGAACAGGCCCGCCAGGATGGCCTTGATGCCGAATCCGTCGGCGAATGCCGTGGGCTCTTCCTGCTCCTCGCGTATCTTCAGATAGTCTTCGCCGCCAGCCATTGGTCGCCTATGCTCCGGTCCGTTTTCATGGCCCAGCGGCCGCCCCGGCGGGGGCGGCCGGCATTCAGCTCGTCTGAACGGCCTGCCCGCTGAGGCGCGCCCGGCCCTCGGCGGTCAGCCGCTTCTTGGCGTCGGTCGTGACCAGGCGCCAGATCAGCAACTGCTTGCGCAGGTCCTTGAGGAATCCCAGGTTCATCCGGTGCCAGGTCTGGAACTCGCCGCTCTTGCGCGTCAGAACGAAGTACAGATACGTGATGTCGGGCTGTTCGGCGTCCGGCACGCTGGATATCTTGACGCTCTGGCTCACGCCCATGTCCAGAGGCGCCACCCAGACGGTGGCCTCCATGGAGATGCGTCGGGAGCCTTCGACCGTCTCCTCGTAGAACGCCAGGTCGGCCGAGGTGAAACTGCCCACCGCGTCTTCGTCGTTGCTCTCGAAATACTCGTAGAGGTAGGAGATCACGCCGAGCGCCTCATGGGAGCTGACCGTGAACGGGAACCAGATCTCCCAGACGTCGCTGGTCGGCTTGGCGATCGTCATCCGGCGCGTCTCGTCCGGCACGCTCAGCTTGCCGGCCATGCGGGCGGGGTAGGCCGTCGAGAGCAGCACGACGACCACCACCGCCAGGGCCGACCACACGGCGCTGACGCTGGAGTAGTTCAGCGAGATGCCCTCCATCAGGGCGGGCACGTGGACGAGCCCCCGGCTGATCACCTGGCCCAGCAGGTATCCCAGCATGGCGCCCATGACGGCGAACACGCAGCTTTCGGCGAAGAACAGCGCGCCGATGTGCACCGGAGCGAGCCCGACCGAGGCGTAGGTCTTGATCTCGCCGATCCGCTCGTAGACGGCCCCGAGCATCGTGTTGAACACGATGAGCGCGGCGATCATGATCGGCACGACCAGGCCCTTGAGCCCTCCCATGCTCAGGCGGGCGCGCGTGGCCACGCGATGCACCTGCGGCGTGCCGCCCGGCGTCTTGCTGTAGCCCGCATACAGCGCCAGGTTCACGCGGCTGAGGAGCTCCTGGAGCACCTGCCGGAACGGACGCAGCGAGGTGGCGCCCGTGCGGCCCGGTCCGGCGGCGATGGAGCGGACCGTGCCGCCCAGCTTCAGGTTGAGCTCGTTCGGGATGAAGAGCACGCGGTCCGGCTCCATGTGCACGTACTGCTCTTCTTCCTCCTGCTGGGCGGACTTGCGGTGGACGAACGTCTCTACGTCCATCTCCCCGGTGGCGCTCAGGGCCAGCCCGCCGCTCCCGGCGGCCGTGCCGGTCTGGCCTTCGCGGTACTGCTGGGCGACGAAGTCGACGGGGGTGATCTCCTCGTCATCGACGTCTTCGTAGCGGAACAGCTCGTCGCTGTTGATCGAGCCGATCACGCGCAACTGCCGGCCCATGACGCTGATGTAGGCCCGGCCCATGTCGGAGTCCTCGAGGCGCAGGTTCTCCTTCATGCGCGTCGGCACGATGCAGACGAAGGGCCAGTCGGGAGCCGACCGGTCGAACCACCCGTGGCTGAGGTACTGCGGGGTGTGGATGCCGGAGAACTGCGCTTCCTCGGGCGTGAGGCCGAGGATGGCGTTGGCCACCGCCTCGCCCTCGCCGCCGACCCGCGAGATCTCGATCTGAAGCTCCTCGGTCTTCTTCCGGTTGACGAACCAGCTGCGCGGGGCGACGTCCATGCCGCGCACGCGGAAGAAGTTCATCATGTCGTAGGCCACGAACTCCGGCAGCGGCCCCCAGCCGAGGCCGCGCAGCAGCACGCCTTCATACGGGGCCTCGCGCGGCGAGGCGTACTCCAGCATGCGCGTGGGCATCGTCTCGAAGCTGGTGAACGACAGGATCGTGAACGTCAGCAGGATCAGCGTGGCCGCCGTCAGCCCGGTGCGCACCTTGCGTTTGCGCATGTTGGAGATGCCGAGGATGAAGGCCGCCATCGTCGCGCTGGCGCGGGCCACGTCGGCCCGGTGGATCATGTCGACCTTCTGGCGCAGGTGTTCCATCACGATGTTGAACTTCGCCAGCAGGTACCAGATTACGCCCAGGGCGGCGACCAGCATGAAGAAGCCGTCCAGGATGATGATGGGGGTCTCGGAGAGCTGGAAGGCCGGGTGTACGAGCCGCAGGACGATGTAGGAGAGCACGAACAGACAGGCGATGGCCAGCAGCTTCTTGCGGATGTCCACCACGTTCAGCAGCAGGCGTTCGGCGAAGATGACGAACGGCAGCAGCAGGGCGAAGTAGAAGACCACGCCCTTGACGACGTCCGTGGCCGTGTCGCGCACGTCCGGGTAGACGCGGTTCTCCAGCGCCCAGGCCATGTTCACGTTGTCGTAGAAGGTGTCGTAGTTCCCGGCGCCCATCTCGCGGCGGGCGTTGTGGATGTGCGCTTCGGCCTGGTCGTACAGCTCCCAGACCCGCGTCTTGTAGATGCCGCTCTGCGTGAGCCGGTCCATGCGGTGGGCGTCGAGGCTGTGCATGTCCTGGACGGTCTGAAGCCCGGTCAGGTAGATGAAGTTCTCGGTCTGGTCGGCACGGTACCCGATGCCCGTCTTCTCCCGCTTGCTGCGCTCCTGCTCGGTCACCTGGTCCTGGTAGTTCAGCAGCAGCCCCTCGTTGCCGACGGCGGTGGCCGCCATGAGGTACTTCACGTTGCGGTCGCGGCGCGTGAAGTAGACGGCCAGCGGCTTGCTGAAGGGATCGTCGACGGTCTGCTGGCCGACGAACGAGACCAGTTCGTCGGGCTGGAACTCGCTGTTGGATTCGCCCCGGACCGCGATCGTGCGGCCGAGCGTGGCCAGGGACAGCGGGTCGATCAGGTCGAAGATGGTGTTGCAGACGGCCCGGAAGAAGTTCATCCGAACGTCCGTCTCTCGTTCGGTCCAGTCGGCCTCCCGCGCGCGGGCCGAGGCCGCCACCAGCTCGGATTGGGCCACTTTGCTGACGACGCCGTCCGTGGGCGACAGGGCGAAGCCGTCGACGCGGAACGTCTGGGCGTCGACCAGCCCGAAGACCTCGAAGTGGCCCTGCACGTTGCTGATGCGGAAGTCCAGCGTCGAGACGCCCATCATGCTCTTGGAGCGGCTGGTCAGGGTCGGGGCCAGCATGCTGACGGCCACGGTGGCGTTCGGGATGGGCGTCTTCGGCATGTAGGCCAGGAGGGCCAGCTCAATGGTGAAGCCGAAGATGCTCCCGATCTTGCGCTGCTTCCAGATGTCCTTGCGCTGGATGGGCAGCACGGGGATGTCGGCCGTGCTCTTGATCAGGTGGGCGCAGGCGATGGCCTGCCGGCGGACGTTGTCGAGGTACGGCTCCAACTCCTCGTAGGTGTCCTGCGGCGTGTTGACGCTGTTGCGGGGGTCGCCGGCCGTCGCCAGCGTGATGCCCGGGTAGCCGCACAGCGAGATGACCTCGCTGTCGAAGGCCATCAGGTCGGGCACCAGAGACCGCCAGTCACGGCCCTGTTGGGGCACGATGCCGCTCAAGTACTTCAGAGTCCCGACCGGGCCGCCGCGGACGGACAGCCCGTTCATCCACTCCGTCAGCAGGCTGCTGTACTCGGCGTAGGCCCGCTGGAGATCAATCTCCTGGTTGCTCCAGCTCAGCGTCAACTGGTCGTAGAAATTGCCCTTGTAGAAGGACCCCAGGCTGTTGTGCCGGCTGGAGAGGTCCAGTCCGATGAAGAAGTACGGCTCGCCCGTGGCCTGGCCGGCCGAGGCGTTGGGGCCGCTTCGGCGGGGGTACATGGTGCGGAACGCGTAGTCGCGCACGCCCGAGAGAGCCTGGTAGTGGCCGGGGGCGGCAATGAACTTCACCTTGCGCCGCGGCGGGTGCTTCGTCAGATACCTGGCGACCTCCAGCATGGTCGCCACGCCGCAGGTGCTCTCCGCTCCCGGGCAGAGGGCGGGGACGACCGAGGTCCCGTCGTAGTAGGTGAACACCACCAGCGCCTGATCCGCCAGTTGCGGATCGATGCCCGGGATCTCCCCGCTGATGCGGAAGACGTCCATCTCCTCCCACCGCATCTGGGCCCGTACGGTCGCCCGGACCGACGCGCCTTCCGGCGTTCCCAGCCGGTGCAGCGCCGCCTCAGCCTCGTCGGCCGAGGCCGTCTCGCCCGCGCGCCCCGACAGGGCCGCGGCCAGGGCCGGCAACTGCGCCTTCTGGATGTAGTAGCGCGGGACCGGAACCGGAAGGTCCATGTACTTTTGTTCGGCGTCGATGCGGAACGCATGCGGCGACTGGACGAAGATGATGCCCGCCGCCCCGGCCTTGGCCACGTTCACCCACCGCGTGTCCGAAGCGAAATCCATCAGCACCAGGTTGCCGCGGATCTCCTTCTTGTTCATGTCGCTCAAGTGTCCCGGGCCGACCCACACCAGATTCCCGGTGATTCCGTCCGGCCCGGTCATGGGGGTGCGAACATAGTTGGGAAAGAGGCAGTAGAGGGGAAGCTCGCGGGAGCCGACCGTCAGGGTGGCCCCGTGCGAGGGGCGCTCGCCGCGCTCCGCCTCCGGAATGCGCTTGCCCCAGCGCTCGTCGTCCGGGACGATGGGCACAACGACCTGGAACGGCTCTTCCGTCACGTTGGCCAGCCCGAGCGCGCGGAACTCGGCGGCGATGTAGCGGCCGGCCTCGTAGCAGCCGGGGTACCCCGTGAACCGGCTCTGGTAACCGGACAGGTGCCGGATGTGTCTGGCGGGGTCGATGGCCCGCAGGTCGGCTTCCGAGTCGCTCGCGGCCGCACCGGGCTCTGCGGCCAAGCTCGGTGTTGCGAGCAGAAAGAAAACAAACGCCGTACAGGCCGCGAATCCCCACTTGCGCGCCATCTCTGGACCTTCTCGCATCAGGGCAACCGGTTGTCGCCGCCATTATAGGCGGTCGCCCAATGCTGTCAAACGGAAAAGCCGTCCTCCGATGGTCATGTCTGTGGCACCGACCACGGCGCCGTGGTAGAATGCCGGCAGCACACCCGACCCACCCTCTTCCGGAAGCCCCATCCATGGACGAAGCCATCCGCAAAGCGGACATCCTGATCGAAGCCCTGCCCTACATCCGGCGGTTCGCCCGCCGGCCCGTCGTGGTCAAGTTCGGCGGCAGCCCCATGGAGAGCGCCGCTGTCCTTGACGACGTCCTGCACGACATCGTGTTCCTGGCCACGGTCGGCATCCGCACCATCGTCGTGCATGGGGGCGGCCCCCAGATATCCGAGGCGATGAAGCAGGCCGGGCTGGAGCCGAAGTTCGTCGAGGGCCATCGCGTCACCGATGCCGAAACCCTGCAGGTGGCCGTGCGCGTGCTCTCGGAAGAAATCAGCGCCGACATCGTCCGCCGCATCCGCGCATGGGGCGGCCGTGCGCGTCCCGGCTACTCGGGCGGACGCAGCCTGCTGCGCGCACGCAGGAAGCTCATGCGCGCCACCGTCGACGGCGTGCCCCGGAAGATCGACGTCGGGTTCGTGGGCGAGGTCCACGACGTGGACCTCTGGACCATGCTGGACGCGACCGACGACGGCAGCGTGCTGGTCCTTCCCCCCATCGGTCAGGACGAGGGCGGCCAGCTCTACAACGTCAACGCCGACACCGCCGCCGCCGCCGTGGCCGGCGCCCTCAAGGCAGAGAAGCTGGTCTTCCTCAGCAACGTTCACGGGATCATGACCGAACCCGGAAACCCCGACTCCTTCATCTCGAGCGTTCCGGAGGAACAGGTGGAGGCGATGATCCGGGACGGCGTCATCTCGGGCGGCATGCTTCCCAAGGTGGCCGCCTGCGTGCGCGCTATCGATGCGGGGGTCCGCAAGGCGCACATCATCGACGGACGTCTGCCTCACTCGCTGCTGTTGGAGATCTTCACTGACAAGGGCGTCGGCACGGAGATCCTGAAGTCGGCTCCCCCCGCCGGCGCTTAGAGCGGCCCATGCCGAGCGTCTCCTTCCAGAGCCCGACCGTCCTGCTCGGTCTGGGGCTCGTGCCCCTGCTGTGGCTCGCCTGGGGGCAGGCGGCACGGCAGGCCCGGCGCATCGGTGAGCATTACGGCGGGCCGAAGTCCTTGTCAGGCAATCCGTTGCGGGGCGCGGCGCGGCTCCTGGCCCTGGTGCTGCTGATCGCCGGGACGGCCGGGCCCGGCTACCTCGGCGCGGGCGTCGATGCCCGGGCGGGGACGCCCGTCGTGTTCGTCCTCGACGTCTCCGCCAGCATGGAGGCGCGGGACGCCGTGCCGGATCGCCTGGCGGCTGGCCGCGCCGCCGTGCGCGACCTCTGCGCGCTCGTGCCGGATGCGTGCGCCGCCCTGGTGGCCGGCGGGGAGGCCGCCGCCGTCGTGTGCCCGCCGACGGACGACCGCCGGGCCTTCCTGGCCATCCTCGACCAGGCGGCCGTCGGCTGGATGCCGGCCGGCACCTGCGTGGCCGCCGGGCTGGAGGCGGCGCTCCCGCTGGTGGAGCGCGAGGGAGGCGCCGTCATCCTGGTGAGCGACGGCGAGGACCACGGGCCGGCGCCCGACGAGGGCCTCGAGGCGCTGCGCCGTGCGGGTGCCGTGGTGCATACCGTGACGGTCGGGACGCCGGTCGGAGCGCGCGTCGACCGGGCGACGCCCGCCGGCGGCGATCCGCCCCTGAGTCGGGCACGGCCGCAGGCCATGGCGGAATGGGCGCGCCGCGGCGGCGGGCGGGCGTGGACGGCGCCCGGCGGCCTGCCCGCCCGCGCCGACCTGGTCGTGCCGCCCGGCCTGCGTTGGGAGGCTGCGCGCCGCCGCGGCGTGCTGGTGGATCTCAGCCCCTGGCTGTACGCGGGCGCCGCGCTCCTGGCGGCCCTGTCCCTGCGGCTCCTCTGAGCCCGATCAGGCCGGGCTCTGCGCCGCCCGTCGGGCGAGTTCGGCTCCGAGCTTCCGGCAGGCCTCCGCCTCGGCCTCGCCCGGGGCGCCCTTGATCATCAGCGTCTCGGCCACGAGGGGACCGACGCGCTGGAAGAGCCCCTCGAACGGCTCCTTGATGCGCCCCCCGCCGCCGTGCGTGGCGAACAGCGCGACCGGGATGCCCTCCAGCTCCTCGTTACCCTTGCGCTTGGCGATCAGCCAGTCGTCCATGAACTGCTTCAGCATGCCGGCAGGGTAGCTGAAGTAGTCCGGCGCACCGAACGCGACGCCGGCGCATTCCTCCAGTATGGCGGGGTCCACGCGGCCGTCGTTGGTGTTGAACGAGACGACCTCGAAATCGCCCGCCGAGCGGATCCCCTCGATCACGTGCTCGGCGGCGGCCTTCGTGTTGCCCAGCGACTGCGAATGGTAGATGACAGCGATCTTGCTCCGGCGCATCCCGTCTCTCCCTTCTTCGCGAGGGTCAACGCTCCCTCAGGCGTCCAGCCGGCCGCCTGCGTCCTAACGGAACTGACTCCACAGGCGGCGGAAACGGCTCCTGTAGATTACATCGAACAGCCGTTCGCGCCCCGGGAAATTCCGCTCGACGAACTCCCGGAGCTTCCGTATCTCGATCACCACGTCGATGGCCGGGTAGTCGCTCGCCACGATCAACGAGCAGATGCGGTCCGCCCGGCGCTGCAGCGCGCGATACGACTCCTCGGACTCCGGCCTGTCATCGACGTCGTCCACGCCGCGCCTCCCGGCCCGCGTCATCCGCCCATCCTAAAGCACGCGGCGCCCTCCCGCAACGCGCAGCCGGCCCGGGTTCAACGCTCGCCTTCATTCCTCGCGACCTTCCGCCACGCCCACCGAACGATGAGCCAGTCCACGACGACCGACGTGATTGCCGCCAGAACAACAACCACCATGGGGTTCCTGTCAACTGACGCATAATGGGGCCTGCCCAAAGCGGCAATGCCCAGCGTTTTCCAGGCGACGGCCACGGCGATGACGACACGCCAGAACATGTAGACGAGTATGTCGAGCAGCAGCAGCGGGAAAAGGAGGCCGTCCGCGAGTGCCAACCCGAGCCCATGGAGCCGTCCGGCCGAACGCCGGATCTGACCGACGGCGATCCATCCCAAGATGGTTGTGGCAAAGGGGGCGAGAGAGCCGAGCGGCAACAGCACTACCAATGCCGCGATCTGCCACCAGGCTGGTCCGGGTGCAGGACTACCGTGGGGGCCCGTTACGGGCACAGCGACGAGCCACAGGAGCAACATGACAAACGTGAACGGAGCCCAGGCTGCGCCCACAACCGCCACACGGGAAAGGCGCGAAGGCCGAACACCGGTGGTCGGTGTACTCTCGTCGGTTGCCGCCTGCCCATCCTCGACGTAGGACTCCGCCGCGTCCAGCATCCCCAGAACCGCCTCTACGTCGGCTGTAGTGGGCTCATCGCCGGCGCGCTCTTCAAGCATGTCGCGGATCTGTGCCTCCACGTCGCCGGTCACGCTACGGCGTTCCGTAAGCGGCATGCCGCGGGCGGCGAGGGCCCTGTCGATTGTTTCGAGGTGCTCTGTGATGAGGTGTTCGGGGTCCGAGCGATTCTCACTGCCCGCCATTTTATCCCTCCTTGAGCAGTTCGTTGACCACAGAAGCCACCTGCTGCCAGCAGAGCGTCATGTGCGCCAGGCGGGCCCGGCCCGCCGGGGTCAGACGGTAGTAGCGGCGCGGCGGACCGTTGGGGGAGGGTGCCTCCCGCACAAGCACGAGCTTCTGCGCCGCCAATCGGGCCAGGACCGGGTAGACCGTGCTCTCGCTGATCCCGAGGGACTCTGCGCCGCCAAGACGCTGCAGAATCTGGTAGCCGTAGGCCTCGCCCTGCCGCAACGCTCCCAGGACGCAGGGTTCCACAAGCCCCTTCCGCAACTGAGCCAGCCAGACGCGCATGTCACTCCCCTCGGTCTATAGTGGATTATGCTATACGATAACGTATGGTAGCGTCAAGAGGCCCTTTCGCAACATCTTGGGGTCGGCAGAATCGGCGTGGGCGCGCGGCGTCTCAGAGGAGTCGTGGCGGCCTTGCCCTGCGGGCGCTCGGCCTGATAGCGCGCAGGGTACCCAGCGCTCACGCGCTGGGCCAAACGACCTGCCGCCCGCCCGGGGGCGGGCTCAACGTGCAAACGCCGCTGCGTTTGCCGCAGATCCGCCGTTGAACCACGACGACACGACGAGCACGACGAAAACAGCGGGCGAACGGGGCGGGCGAACGGGCGATGGCGCTGCACCGCGGAGTGCTGGAGGGCATGCGGCGGCTCCTCAACTGCACGGCCCCATGAGGATGTCATCCCGAGGGCCGCTCAGGCGGCCCGAGGGATCTGGCCGTGGCTCGGGCGAACGTGCTCAGCCGACGGAGCACAGGCAGAAGCGGCCGTTCGGACGGGCTCCCCCCCCTTACAACTCGTCCCTGTACTTGCGGTAGAGGCCGCGGAACTGGTGGTAGGTCAGGCCCAGGGCCTCGGCGGCGAGGCGCTGGTGGAAGCGCGCGCCCTCCAGCGCCTCCCGAAGCAGGCGCACTTCGAGTTCCCGCACCGCCTCCGCGAACGGCTTGCCGGAGGCCGGGGCGGAGGGGGGCGTTTCGGACGGCTCGGCGGCCGGTTCGGCGCGGTCGGACGCCGGCGCGTGAGGAGAGCGGAACGGGTCGAAGTCGATCGTGTGGATGACGGGCGAATCGGCGCGGTAGACGGCGCGCTCCACGACGTTCTTGAGTTCCCGCACGTTGCCTGGCCAGGCATGGGCTTCGAGCCGGGCGAGGGCGCCCGCGTCGAACTCGGGCACCTCGTCCCGACCCAGTTCATGGGCCATACGGGCGGCGAAATGCCCGGCCAGCAGTGCCACGTCGCCCGCGCGCGCCCTCAGCGGCGGCAGGAAGAGCACCTCGAACGACAGTCGGTCCAGCAGGTCCCGCTTGAACAGGCCCCGCCGGGCACGTTCGGCCAGATCGACATTCGTGGCGCCGACGATTCGGACGTCGACCTCGACCTTCTGCGCGCTTCCCACGCGCTCAAAGGCCCCGTACTCGACGACGCGCAGGATCTTCTCCTGCACCTCCAGCGGCGTGTTGGCGATCTCGTCCAGGAAGAGCGTCCCGCCGTCCGCCGCCTCAAACCGGCCGGCCCGGCGGGCGCCGGCGCCCGTGAAGGCGCCTGCCTCGTGCCCGAACAGCTCCGTCTCGATCAGGTTCGGCGAAAGGGCGGCGCAGTTGAGCGTCACCAGCGGGCCCTGCCACCGGCCCGAGAGGTAGTGGAGGCGGCGGGCGGCCAGCTCCTTGCCCGTGCCGCGCTCGCCGACGATCAGCAGGGGGCGGTCGACCCCGGCGGCAGCCGAAAGGTGCTCCTGGAACGCCAGGAACGCCTCCGATTCCCCCAGGGCCTCGGCCACGCGCTCAACCCCTCCCGGCATCGTGTCTTTCATGCGCGAATGGACCATTTAGAGGGCTAACTGACCTGATTGTAGCGGAAATCACCACGAAACGCAAGGGGGCCGCCCGGTGGGGGCATGCGCAAGTCTTTGGCTTCAAATCACTTGCGATGTGTGTGTTTTCTCTGGCATCCGTATTGCTCAGGGACGCCCCCAGGAGCGGCATTCACCGATGCTCAGAAGGAGGGACGGGAGATGGGTATCTTCAGCCGACTGCGGGACATCATCAGCTCCAACATCAACGCCATGCTGGAGCGTGCGGAGGATCCTGAGAAGCTCATCAAGCTGATGATCCAGGAGATGGAGGACACGCTGGTCGAGATCAAGGCGTCCTGCGCCGGCGCCATGGCCGCCTGCAAAAAGACGGAGCGCGCCCGCGACGAGGTCCAGTCCTACGCCGACCGGTGGGGCGAGAAGGCGGCCCTGGCTGTGCAGAAAGGGCGCGACGACCTGGCCCGCGAGGCCCTGGTCGAGAAGCGGCGCTACCGCGAGCGCGCCGAGGCCCTGGAGCGGGAGCTGACGCAGTTCCAGGGGCTGGTGCAGCAGTACCAGGACGATATAATGCAGCTGGAGGAGCGCTTGGCCTGTGCGCGCGAGAAGCAGCGGGTGCTCGTGCAGCGGCACGTGCACGCCCGGGGCAAGAAGCGCGTCGAGCAGGACATCCGCCGCGTCGACACCAGCGACGCGTTCGTCCGGTTCGAGCAGTTCGAGAACCGCATCGAGCGTATGGAGGCCGAGGCCGACCTCGTGAACGCGCACCGCAAGCCGGCCCTCGAAGAGCGCTTCGCCGAGATCGAGACCGACGAGGAGATCGAGCAGGAGCTTCAGGGGCTCAAGAACCGGACGGCGCCCGAGTAGCTGGAACACGCAGAAGGAGGCCGGACGATGCAAACGCTGGGACTGGCCATGCCGCTGGGGATCGGAATGGAGTCTCGGTCGGTCAGCGTACTTGCCGTGATTCTGTTCTTCCTCATTCCCCTGCTGATCCTGATCGCGATCGGGGTGGCGCTCCTGATGCGCTCGGGGCGGGGGCGCAGGGACACGGCCGATGAGACGCGCATGATCCAGGAGATCTACAGCGGACTGCGCAAGATGGAGGAGCGCGTCGAGGCGCTGGAGACGTTGCTCCTGGAGAGCGAAGGAAAGGAAGAGGCGCATGAACGTCAATGACTGGCAGCGACGCACCGGGCCGTACCGCGCGCGGGACGGCCTCATCCTGGGCGTCTGCAAGGGGATGGCCCGCTACATGCAGTGTTCGGTTCTGGTGGTTCGGTTGATCGTGATCATCCTCACCCTGCTGTCCACCGTCTGGCCGATGCTGCTCGTCTACTTCCTGGCGGGGGTGCTGATGAAGCCGGAGCCCGTCGTGCCGCTGGAGACGGCGGGGGATGCGGAGTTCTACAGCTCCTTTGCCGGCTCGCGCCGCATGGCCGTGGACAGGCTGAAGGCGAGCTTCGACCGCCTGGACCGCCGAATCCGCCGCATGGAGGGCATCGTGACGGACCGGGAGTACGACTGGGAGCGGCGCATACGGCGCTGACGGCTGCGTACAAGAGAGCAGGGCACCCGCGCCGGCGAACGGCGCGGCGTGCCCCGCGTCACTTGCCGACCGGGCCGCTACCTGCCGTACACGATGGTCGTGTACGTGCAGTAGATGCCCAGGATGTTCGTCTCTTCGGAGTCGACGTGATGGATCTGCGTGATCTGACCGTTCTTCATGGCCGCCTCGATCGAGGCATCGCCGCGGGCCAGCAGGATGATCCCCTCGCTCATGGCCACGCCCCGCTTGAGGTTCTCGGTGCCCATGGACGTATCGCCGACGGCCACCGGGCTGCGCGTCATCTGCACGGGGGCAATGATGGCGCCCGTCGGGTATGTGCAGCCGACGGCGACAGCCAGCAGACCGGCCAATCCCAGCACTAGCGCGAAACGCTTCATCGTACAACCTCCTCGCAATGAGTGAACAGGGCCCTCGGCCAGGTCCGCCGCGGCTCGGAGTCCGGTCCGGGCTGGCCTGTGCGAACTCACCCCCCCGGTCCCCTCGCCGGGCGACCAGCGGCCCCCCGGCAACACAGTCCAAGCATACCTCGCCGGCCGGACCGGTTCAAGCCCTATCAGCCCGCAGAAGACTGTGGACCAGCCGCCCGCCGGGGCCTGCCCGCCGCGGCGGGGGGGCGGGGCGCCTGTGCCACACAAGAAGAGTGCCCGGACTGCCCGCGCATCGACGGTTCCCCTGATCGTCTGGCAAGCACCCGGGGCGAGGCCGGACGGCAACCGGCAACGGCAACAAGACCCATGCCAGGCCGCAAGGCGCAATGACCGGACAGGGCGGGCACCCTCCCTCTGACGTTCAAGTCATTGCGATGCAAGGACTTAGCTCTCCGACACATCACCAGCCTGTCGGCCACGGACGCTGGGAACGCCCCTGCCGTCCGGTCCGCGTTCGCTTTCGGAACGGCCTACTCTTGAACAGGGGATGTCCGTTTGGGTATGATACATTTGTGGAGATGAATTCGCCCGCGCGCCGACCCGGACTCGGCGTGTCCCGGTGAACCTGATCGAGGCGGACGAACCATGACACGAGCGCTGACGGACAGGCAGCGGGAGATCTTCGACTTTATCTGCGAGGTGATGCGGGCGGACAACCGCCCCCCGACGGTTCGCGAGGTGGCCGACCGCTTCGGCTTCCGCAGCCCGAAGGCGGCGACCGATCACCTGGACGCCCTCGAGCGCAAGGGCTACATCCGCCGTCGCAGCCGCAAGGCGCGTAACATCGAGATCCGCGAGGAACTCTCGCCGCAGGGCATCCCCATCGTCGGCCGCATCGCCGCCGGCTCGCCCATCCTGGCCGTCGAGAACCTGGAAGGCTCCCTCTCCACGACCGGGCTCTTCCGCCCCGATGAGGGCACCTTCGCCCTCCAGGTGGAAGGCGAGAGCATGATCGGCGCCGGCATCCTCTCGGGCGACTACGTGATCGTCGACAGCAAGGAGCGCGTGCAGAACGGCGCCATCGCCGCGGTCGGCATCGGCGACGAGGCCACCGTCAAGCGCGTCTTTATCAGCAGGGGCCAGATGCGGCTGAAGTCCGAGAACCCCGAGTACGACGACATCGCCGTCGACAAGAACTCGCCCGAGGTCGTCGTCTACGGTCCCGTCATCGGCGTCGTGCGCAAGCTCTAAGCGCCTTCGCCGTCAGTTCGAGCACCGTCGCTTCGGGGGCGGTACAGAAACGGACGCGCGGCGCGGAGCGGCCTTCCATGCCGATCCCGCGGTTGACGTACAGCCACATCCGGCCGACGCGCGCGATGCGGGGCCTGGCGGGCCCTCGCTCCCTTGTGCGCGGCGCCCGGGACGCCATCGAGGAGCAGGACGACGCGACCCTGCTCATCCCGGACGTCGACGGCAACCGTTACCGCGTCGACATCACAAGGCTGGATGCCCGCTCCCGCCGCCTCTTTGAGTGCCTCGTCTGACCCTGCCGAATCCGGCTCCTGCAACATCTCGCGCTGCCATCTGTTATAGATAGTGAGGCCGCGAGGCGCTTCCAGAAACCGGGAGGGGCACGTGGACGGGCCGTCCGACGATGAACTGCTGGCGATGTTCCGCGAGGGCGACCTCGATGCGTTCGACGCGCTGTTCGACCGTCACCACGTCGACGTCTACCATTTCGCCTGTCTCATGCTCAATGGCCGCAACGACGCCGAGGACGTCCTGCAGGATACCTTCCTCGCGGTGGCGCGTTCGGCCCGTGCGTACAGCCCCCGCGGCCGTTTCCGCCCGTGGCTGATGCGCATCGCGCGGAACCTCTGCCTCAACCGGCTCCACTCCGAACGGCTGCGGAGACGCGTGCTGGCGGCCGACGGCGACTTCCCGGACGAAAGCGCTTCCGGGGCTCCGGCCGCGCCCGAACTGCTCGAATGGGATGAGGGAATGCGGGCGGTCCATGAGGCCGTGCGTGCCCTGCCCGAGCGGCAGAGGGAGGCCCTGGCACTCTACGCGTTCGAGGGCATGACGTACGGGGAGGTCAGCGAGGCGCTCCAGGCGCCCATGGGCACGGTCAAGGCGCTCATCCACCGCGCCCGCGCCGCTCTGGCCCTCGCGTTGAACCACGATCAGGGAGCACAACGAGATGACGTGTGAACGCAAACACGAAGAGCTGGCGGCCTTCGCCGCGGGCGATCTCGATCCCGAGAGCGCTGCCGCCCTGAAGGGGCACCTGGAGGGCTGCGCGGTCTGCGCGAGGCGCCTGGCCGCAATCCGCGAGACGGACGCGCGGCTGAAGCTTCTGCCGCGCCTTCGGCCGTCGGCCGGGGCGATGCTCCGGACGCGGCGCGCGCTCAATGAGGAACTGCGCGCCAGGCCTGCGCCTGAGGTGATGACGCTGGAGGAGGCCGCGGCGTTCCTGCGGGTGGAGCCGGACGATCTGCGGGAGGCCGCGTCGCAGTTGCCGGCATTTGAGATCGGCGGGCGCATCCGCATCCGCCGCGAGAAGCTGATCGATTGGATTGCCCGGCGCGAACGCGTCTACGCGCGCAGCACTGCCGAGAGCGACGTGGCGCACATCCTGTCGGGCATCAAATGGGAGGTCGACGATGGCACCAACGGCGACAAGGGAAGAGCACGTGCGGTTCTGGCGGTTCCTTGCCGGGCGCCTCAAGGAGCACGGCAACATCCTGTGGGCGCTCAACGAGAGCAAGGAAGAGATGGCCGGCACGGCATTCGAGGGTCCTCTGGCCCGGATCTCAGCGGCGCTTGAAGGTGGCAAGCCTTCCCACATGGCTGTGGCCGGAGAGCCAGAGCTGTTCTCGCAGAGCGTCGCCGTCCTCCTCCGTGCGGCCGAAGAGGGAGGGCCGATCCCGGCCGTCGCGTCGCGGCTGGTCGAGGCTGTACAAGACGGCAGCCTGCCGCTGCCCGGCGTGCCGCCGAAGGGCGACGAGCAGGTGCGCTTCTGGCGCTGCTTCGGGCACATGATCGGGTCGGGGGTTCCAATCCTGGAGACCTTTCGGGTCTTGCGCAAGGAGGTCTGCACGGATGCTCTGGCGGACGCAGTGGAAGCTATCGAGCAGTCCGTTTTGCGCGGCAGCTCGATGGCGTCCGTGATGCGAGAGCACACGGATCTCTTCCCACTTGCCGTCTGTTTTGCCGTGGAGATCGGCGAGGACTCCGGGAACCTGCACGAGCAGGCGATGAGGATTGCCAATGCGCTGGAGTCCGGCGACCTCCGTTCGCTTCGGGCGGAGCCGATCGAGGCCCTGCCCCAGATGCACGAACTGCCGGCCGTCAGCCGCTTTGTCAACGTTCTGATGCTCAACGCCCTGCAGGAGAGGGCGAGCGACGTACACGTCGAGCCGACCGAGAACGGGCAGGGGCGGTTTCGCCTGCGCCTGGACGGCGTGCTTCACGATTACAGTCGGCCACGGGAGGGCTTGCGCCCGGGCGAGCAGATCCCCTATGACGAAGTCGTGAACCGGATCAAGGTCATGGCGGGCATGGACTTGATGGAGAAGCGGGCGCCCCAGGACGGACGCATCCAACTCAACGTGAGCGGAAGGGCCATCGACGTACGAGTCAGCAGCGTACCGATGGTTCGCGGCGAGCGCGTCGTGATGAGGATGCTGGACCGAAGGACGATGCACCCCCGGCTGAGGGAGATTGGCCTGCTCGACGAAGATCTGGCGACGGCGCGGAGCCTCTGCCGCCTGCCACACGGCCTGGTGCTCGTGGCCGGTCCGACGGGCTCCGGGAAAACCACGCTGCTGTACGCCATGCTGATGGAACTGGATCGCGACAGCCGGTGCGTCGTGTCCGTCGAGGACCCCGTCGAGTACTACCTGGAAGGCGTCTCGCAAGTCGATGTCGACCCCCGGGCCGGGCGCACCTTCCCTGCCGTCGTGCGGAGCCTGCTGCGCCAGGACCCCGACGTGATCATGATCGGCATGCTGCCTGATGCCGAGGTCGCGAACCTGGCGGCGCAGTGCGCCCTGAACGGTCACCTTGTGTTCTCCACAATCGACGCCCCCACGGCTTCGGCCGGCCTGAGGCGGCTGCTGGACATGGGCCTGGAGCCCTTCGTGCTGAATTCCTCTCTGGCTGCCGTCATCTCCCAGCGCCTCGTACGCATGTTGTGCCGGGAGTGCAGGGAGCCGATCGACCCGCCGCGCCACTCCCTCCCGCCGGACGCGGCGGAGATGCTTGAAGGCCGGGAAAACGTGCAGTTCTACAGGCCGGCCGGCTGCGAGAAGTGCCGGGGCACCGGCTACCGCGGCCGCACCTGCATCCACGAGATCCTCACCCCGGACCACCGGATCAGGGAACTGATAGCCGGGGAGGCCCCGGCGCGCGAGATCCGCCAGGCCGCCACGGCGGCCGGCATGCGCACGATGCTCCAGTGCGGAATCCTGCGCGCCGCCGACGGCACGACCTCGGTCGAGGAGGTGCTGCGGGTGATGGCCGCTGACCTGTGGGAATGACCCCGCGTAAGCAGCCCGACGGGCGCCGGCGGGACGTGGCCTGCACTGCGCATGGCGTGCTGATATGCATGAGAGAAGTGGCATCACGATTCATGCAGCGCAGGGGGCGATCATGCGTTTCGCGTACCGGGTGCTCTACTTGTCGGTTCTCGCAGCCGTTCTGTGTTCCGTGCCGGCGAAATCCGCCCACGGGGGAGTCGGGCTCGGACTGGAAGGACTTCTGGGCGGGCCCGTGCCGAGCGGCACGTCCAGGAACTCCGCCACCTTGCGGTATGAGAGCCAGCCCAAATGGAACATCGTCAGGGGGATCCTGTACCTGGGAGGCAGCGAGTGGACGGCGCCGAGCACGGCATCGGCCAGGTCCTTCTTCTCGGCGATCTCGGGTGGCCCGGGGCGGAAGTCCGGCACGTCCAGGCCGTCCGGCCCCGAGAGGTGGCCCAGGTGTCTGAAGAGGCCCGGGCGGAAGGCCTTCAGCCAGTTCATGGTCACGCCGAACGTCACGCGCCTCAGCCAGGCGGCGAATCGGGTATGGTCCCGGAGCTGATCCAGGTTCGAGTAGGCCCGGATGAAGACTTCCTGCGCGATGTCCTGGGCATCGGCCCAGTGATCTACGATGCTGTACGCCAGGCCGTAGACGTGCCCCTGGTACCGTGAGACCAGCTCACGATAGGCGTCCTGGTCGCCACTGAGGACTCGGCTTACCAGTTCCGCATCGGTCACATCGGACATCGCGCGTACCCTCGATCCGTCTGCGTCGCGGCTCCCTCCGCGGGTCGCCGCCTCCAGGCTCTATGACAGCTCGCGGCCGCCGAAGGTTGCACTCGGCAGGGCGGCTGCCTCGCAGAATGCGGCCGCGGCGGCTCTGCCACGCACGACTTCGTCGAGCACGAGGTCGGCGGGGCCGCCGGTCGTCTCCAGAGCCTTGATACACTCGCCGTACGCCTCGGCGCCGACGTAGTGCCGCCCGCCGAAGGAATGCACCGGTTTCGCCTCGTGCAGAGCGACCGCCCGTTCGAGGAGGGTGCGGGCCGGCGCCCGCCGGTCATTCCGGTTCTTGCGCGCCAATGTAGCCGATCTCGACCGGACGTCCGCAGCCCTTCGCGATGTCCTCCGGCAGCGGCGCGGCGCTCCCCACCAGCGCGCTGTTTCTGCGCGGCCGGTAGTCGCGTTCCGCCGCGTTCGCGAAGGAGGGCTCCTCTCCGCCGTCGATGCTCACCGAGGCATCTCCGAAGCCGGGACAGTCCTCTTTGAAGTCAGCCAATGATCGCCAGTTGACTCTCTTCTTCCCCTCAACGGCGCCGAGCACCAGATGCTCAGGGGTACTCGGGTTCGGGCGGTAGTAGACGTTGTGATCGGACCGGGTGACCATGGCCGTGGCCTTGTCCTTGCCGAAAGCGACCTGCTCCGGCCAAGCCACCACTCCCGCATCAACAAGCGCCTTCCCGCTGCTGCCGGAGATGACATTGTTCACGACCTCGTTGTCGTAGGTGTCCCACAGCCAGCCGGGCATGGTCGCTCTGGCATCGTAGCTCGCGCGGCTGATCTTCCGGTCCGGGTTGTTCTGCCTGTCGTTGTCCATGATCCTCACGTTCAGGCCATTGTCTACGATCGTGTTGTTGTATACCCGGATCCTCATCCCTCCGGAGATCCGAACGCCAATGGTATTGCCGTACACAGTGTTGAAGGCGAAGACGTTGTCCAGCGAAATCTCATTGTAGAGACCAACGCCCTTGTTATGGCGTGAGATGTTGTCATAGACCAGGGCCCCGCTCACGTTGATGTCAATCCACAGGCCGGTGGCGTCGTTGTGTTCCAGGATGTTGTGGCGGAAGGTCAGGCGTTTGGTATCCAAATTCGTGACCTTGATCCCTGCGGCATCCCAGGATTTGCTGAAATGCTCCTGGTTGTTGTGCGAGAAGACACAGTTTTCGATCAGCACATCGGGCGACGCGCTCATGCCCATGCCGCTGTTGGCGTTGCATGAAAACACGCAGCCGCGGATCACGGAGTTGGCCGCCCTATGCAGCGCGAAGCCATAGCCCCCATTCCGGACGAAAGCACAGCCTTCCACCGTCCGGCGCGGCCCCCGCAAGGACGCGCCCTGCGTGGCGTAATGCATGAAGCCGATGCCGCGAAGCGTCAGATAGGCCGGGCCGTCATCGTTGGTGGCAAGGCCCCTTCTATAGACAGTCGCTTCCACTTTCTTCCCTTCCGGGTTGTCGCCCAGCCAGAGCTTCTTGTTCGTTGCGTCGACACAGAACGTCCCGGGGGCGACTTCCGCAACCGACGCCACCTGGGCGAGCGGGGCGTTGTCAACAAACACCATGTCGCCATACCCGGCGAGCGGGTACTCAGGGACAACAAACAGGCTGTCGGAGGGGTAGATGACAAACGAATGCTCCCAGCCGTCCTTGACCCACTTGTCGCCTTCGGTGCGCCATTCGGCCGCCGGGATCACTCGGCTTCCCTTGAACCAGACCTGCTCATTGCCCTCCCTGCTGCGGTACGGTTGTATGGTGAGACTCTTCCTGATGGTCAAGTCACCCGTCCGGTATTCGCCGCCCCTCAAGACCAGGATGGAACCGTCGTCCGCCGTGGCCAGCGCATGCTTGATGTTCCAGGGGCGTTCGAGGCTGTTTTCGGCGCTCGCCGTGCCCTCGGGCGAAACGTAATACACTCTCCCCTCGGTTGGGTACTCGATGTTCGGCAAGGTAAAGCTGAGCGGAGGGGAGGCACCGGCCCCCGGCGTGCGCGATACCGCACCTTGCCCGATCGCGGCCCCGGCCAGGTCTGGTTGGGCATGCGCGAATGCCGACAGACTCACGGCGAAAAGGCCCAAGAGGACGATGGCCAGCGCGGCTTCATGCACGCCGCCAACGCCTTTGACATCGGTCAACTTCGCCATCAGACATCCTCCGCAGCCGAGTGACCTCGGAACACTTCTACTGCCGCCGGGATCAGGATGACGCCGGACAACTCCCCGTGCACGTGCACAGCGCGATTGCCGGCACCGTGAAGTGCTACGCGGGAGTCATGCCGGAGGCGCTCCGGGACGCGCAGGCCCGTCTTCCCTTCGGGAAGGCGATCAGGGACGTCACATGTCCGTCACACGGCCCTGACGAAGGTGTTGCGGCGCCTGAGAGGCCCAGGATCGTAAAACTTCATACAGTAACCGGTTAGGTGGTGGGCGAGGAGGGGATCGAACCCTCACGGCCCGCGGGCGGGCCACTGGATTTTAAGTCCAGAGCGTCTGCCGATTCCGCCACTCGCCCGGCTTGCCGTGCGACCACACGGCCCGTCATTCCAGGGCGTTCCGTGTCCGGCGCAGGTGCGACGGGCCCGTCAGTCGAACGTCGTCTCTGCACTCCGCAGGGGCTCCTGCATGCCGGCGGCCCGGTGCGACTTCCTGTGCAGGCGGAGGTCCACGACCGTCTTGAGGACGATGAGGACGACCAGCAGGCCCACGGACGAGCCCAGCGCCACCACCAAGAACGCGCCCGCCAGGATGGTCACATGCATCAGCATGATGCGCCCGTAGGGCCGAATCATGGCCTCGGCGATGTTCAGCGTCCTGTACTCGCCGCCCTGCAGGTAGTTCTGAATGAACGAGATCCCGTGGCTGACGAACAGCCCGAACAGCGGCCAGGCGATCCCCGGCGGCAGGTTCCGCCACAGGTGAGCGAAGGGGCCGCCGTGCATGAAGGGACCGTCCCGCCCGATCCCGAGGAGTGTGACCAGGAACACGCCGTGGACCAGGCAGAACATGCCGAAGTGCACGCAGAAGAAGGGGATGGCGAACAGCTTCCCCAGGTGGTGCGCCGGTTCGTCGGCCGAAAGGAAGGCCATCCTCAGCACGGTGTAGAAGCCCACGACGAGGTTCTCGGCCCAGTACAGCAGCACGACGGCGCGGGCGTCCCAGTCCAGCGCCAGCACGCCCGCCAGGGGGACGAGGTTCACGACGATCAGTGCCGCGGCCGACAGCCTGCCCCCCGCCGGTCCGGCGCCTGCTGCATCTGCCGCCTCGCTGTGGGGTCCATCGGCCATGAGGGTCCTCCTTTCTGCTGTCCGGCCGGGAGCCTACCCGGTGCGGGGGCAGGGAGTCAAGGTGCACAGCCCGGCCGCGGGGCGGTCACGGCAGGATGAGGAGCCACATCGGGATGGTCAGCACGGCGGTGATCGTGCTCACCACCAGCAGGCCGGCGATGAGGTCTCCGTCGGCGTTCATCTCGCGGCCCAGCACGTAGGACGTGACGGCCAGGGGGCTGCCCATCAGCAGCACCGTGGTGCCGACGGCCGCCCCGGGCATGCCCGGGAAGAGCAGCCGACACCCCAGGAGGGCCACCAGGGGCATCAGGAGCAGCTTCCCGGCTGAGCAGGCGGCCATCAGGAACATGTGCCCGTGCACGTAGCGCAGGCGCAGGGAGGCCCCGACGGCGATCAGCGCCAGAGGCAGCGACATGCTCTCGAGCATCCGCAGCGTCCGCACGCCGATGTCGACGGCCGCCGAGAGCAGGACCGACCGGCCCACCAGGTCTGCCAGTGCGAACTGCTGCACGGCGCCCGAGACCAGAACGCCCACGAGCGCGGCGATGATGCTCGGGTTCAGAAGGGCGGCGCGCAGAGCCCGCCACCGCCACCGGGCGCCGGCCTGACCGCCCGCCAGGAGCGAGACGCTGAGCACCACCATCAGCGGGAACATGAACGCGTTGACGATGGCCGCGTAGCGCAGCCCCTCGCTGCCGTACGCGCTCCGGGCCAGGGGGATGCCCAGGTAGGCCGTGTTGGCGAAGAACGTGCTGAGC
>Ga0123329_1000661_pt1 | contig 34682 bp, 32 predicted proteins | sample BioC12SIPDNA_FD_89703 | JGI IMG/M metagenome (GOLD analysis project Ga0123329, IMG submission 89703) | Anaerobic biogas reactor microbial communites from Washington, USA - Biogas_R1_B C12 SIP DNA | ecosystem: Engineered > Bioreactor > Anaerobic > Unclassified | place: Washington, USA | collected...
CCGTGAGCCGGATGACATAGGGCCCGCCGGCCACCGGTGCGGCCGGCCCGACCGTCGGCGTCGTGCGTCCGGCCGGCGCCGCGGGCTGCTGGGGCTGAGCCCCCGCCGCCTCGGCGTTCTGCCGGTGGTGCACGCCGCGGAAACTGCTGTAGACCTCAAAAAGCGTCTGCGGTTGCTTGCGAGCCATGGCAGTCCCCCGGCAAGCCGATTCGTGCAGGCCGTCACACAGCCCGGCGCAGTGCGATATGATAGCCCTTGAGGCCGGAATCGTCAAATGAATAACGCGGGAGCACGAATCGTCCATTGGGATGAATGGTAGCAAAGGGCGGCACAGCCGGGCCTGAGGGAAAACGACAGTCCGGGTACGCGAGAAATACTATAGTTAACAGTGGGCGGTGGGTTGGACCAGAAAAATGGAACAAGATAGTGGAATTTGCTTTACCCCGGGATGGAATTGAGGCACAATTTCCAAGCCGTTAGGCGCAGGCGGTTGCAGTGTAGCCTGTGGCGGTCGCAATGGGGAGGAGGGCGCCGGTTCGGGCCCCGCTTGTAGGATACGACCAATGGCCAAGACCCCGATGGCAGCGACGTATGAGGCAATTGGCGCACACGGCGCGGCGGTAGACCCGGATGTGGCGTTGATGCTGGCGCTGGCCCGGGGCGACGAGTCGGCCTTCGAGGAGTTGGTCGCCCGCCACCAGTCGCGAATCGTGGCCCTGATTCACCGCTTCGTGGGCGACGAGGCCGAGGCCGAGGACCTGGCCCAGGAAGTGTTCCTGCGAGTGTACCGGACTCGCGACCGCTACCAGCCGAAGGCCCGGTTCTCCACGTGGATCTATCGCATTGCGGCCAACGTGAGCCTGAACGCCCTTCGCAGCCGCGGGCGGCGCCGTAACATCAGCGTGCCGCTGAGCTACGAGGCGACCGAGACGCAGGAAGGGCAGACGTCGGCGCACGTGGAGGACGCGCACGCCGACCGGCCCGGAGCCCGCATGGAGCAGGAAGAGCTTCGCACGCAGGTCCGCGAGGCCATCGATCAGTTGCCCGAGAATCAGAAGGTCGCGGTCATCCTGAACAAGTACGAGAACCTGAGCTACGACGAGATCGGTGCCATCATGGGATGCTCAGTCATGGCCGTGAAGAGTCTGCTGGCCCGCGCCCGCACGAATCTTCGCGAACGGTTGGCCCACTACATGTCCACCGGACGCATGCGGCAGTCGCTGGCGTAACAGGTGTTGTCGCAATCCCGTGTCAGTCGATCTCGGCGGCCCCGCCCTCGGAGGCCGCCGTTTGTCTGTATGGGGCTTGCCGTGGTGCGGCGAGAGCACGGGGGGGGGCTCCGGGCGGTTCTCGGGCCGCCCCTGCGGCAGGTCCGGCAATGCCGAATAAGCCGGAAGAAGGGCCGCCTCCTGTGGGAGGCCGCGGGGTTCAATGGTCGGGGGGCGGGATTTTGTGTCACATCGCGCTGTAACCGGCCGAAACAGAAGAGTGACGATGGAACCGAATCAGCCCATGTGTCGCCGTGTCCGCGAGAACCTGTCGGCGTACCTCGACGGGGAGCTCAAGGGGACCGCGCGCCGGCTGATCGAGGAACACCTGGCCGAGTGCGCCGAGTGCCGCGCGCAGCTGGACGAGTTGAAGGAAACCTGGCGCCTGCTGGACGAGCTGGAGGAACCGATCGTCCACAACGATTTCCGTCGGGAGGTGCTGGCCCTGGCGCGTGCCGAGGCACAGGCCGAGCAGATCGCGCGGGAGGGTGGTCGGCGGTCGGTGCTGGCGGGGCTGGCGGCGTCGGCCGCGGCAGCGGTGTTCGTGTTCGGTCTGTACGCGTCGAGCCGGCCGTTGAGCGATCCTCCGACGCCGCGACAGCGTGAGGCGATCACGTACCTGGATCTGCTGGAAAACGTCGATGCTCTGCTCTGCCTGGACCAGGCCCGGGAGCTTCAGTCGCTGGGCCAGAGCATGGAGGCATCCCCTGCGGCGGCGCCGGCGGCAACGGCGACGAAGGAGGCCTCCGGTGTCTGATCGGCGGCGCACCATCCTCGCCGTGACGTTCCGCCTGGCCGTGGCGGCCCTGGGGGTCGCGGGACTCGTGCTGCTGCTGTTGCCCGGAATCGCCCGCGGCCTGGGGCTGGAGGCCGAGCTGGCTCCGTGGGCTCTGAGCCCGCGCGACGACTCCGCCGGCAACGACGAGCGGCTGCTTGGCGGCGCGGGACTGCGTGTCGCACCGGATCAACTGAAGGCCAATCGCCGCGCGTGGACCGCCATGAGCGACGCCGAGCGAGCGGCCAGCGTGGCGCGGCTCGACCGCCTGGCTCAGCTCGACGCCGAACAGCGGCAGACGCTCGTGAACAGCTACCGGCAGTGGCGCGAGCTGCCGCCGCAGGATCGCGAGCGGCTGATCCGGCAGGCGTCCGCCCTGGCCCGGTTCGAGGCGTCGCTGAGCCGTCAGGACCTGGCCGTTCTGGACAGCCTGGCCGGCAAGGACCGCGCCCGCCACCTCATCCGCCTCTGGCAAGCGCGGCAGCAATCCAACTGACACGGTGTATCGGCACATTGGGCTGAGTGGTGCATGCCTGCCCCGTCAGGCATGGGCACGTCTCCGTGCCCTTCCGCGTGGCTGCCCCTCGACGGTGCTCGGGAACTGCGTCAAGCAGCCACCCTACACGCTACCGCCCGTGCGATCCGTGGCCAACGGGTGGCGGGGTCTACGCCCGGGGCGTGTGGACGATCATGACGTCGCCGAGCCGCACGCCGAACTCGCGGGCCACGCACTGGCACTTGGCCTTGAGAATGAAATAGAGGTTCTCGGGGCGTCCCATCAGGGTTTCGACGTTGGCTTGTCCCTTGGAGATGATCAGGTCGGCTGTGGCGAAGGCTTCTTTCAGGTCGTCGCCGGTCTCGGCCCATTCGACGCCCACGGCGTTGCTGCCGGTGGTGATGACGCGGCAGACGTCCGTCAGGCCGATCTGCCGGGCGTCGTCGATGGTCACATCGTTGATGATGGGGCCGCCGCGGACGCAGGCCGTCACCTGGTGCGCGGAGAGTTCCTCGATAAGCAGCTTGTCGAACACGGCCTCTCCGGCATTGTCGAGCATGTAGAGGATGCGCTTGGGCCCGGCGGCCAGTTCGGCTTCCAGGTCGGCACTGTCGTCGCGAGCGAATCCCGCTTTCAGAACGCGCTCGATCTCGCGGTCGATGTCGAAGGCGACGCCGATGCCCAGGTCGATGACGTTGCCGGCGACGGCCAGTTGCAGGGCGCGGTGCAGCCGGTTGGGCGCGGCGTCGAGCAGCGACTTCAGGTGCTCGTAACGGTCGAGCACGAACTGGTTGTGTCGTCGTTTGTCGGCGGCGTAGGGGTCGGCGGCGCCGGTCAGTTCGGCGACCACCTGGTACGCCGGGCGGCTCAGGGCGGCCGGGGTGCGGTTGATGTCGAGCGTGGCCAGCCGGCGGTTGACCTCGTTCATGACGGCCAGTTGCACGGCGGGATCGTCGGTGACGCGGCGCACGGTCTCAAGGGCCTGACGCAGGGCACAGGGAATGCAGTCCAGAAACGCTTTCATCAGGATTAGTCCTTGTGTTTGCAGGTCATTCGGTGCCGGCGACCTGGACGTCGCGCAGGCGAAGGGTCGGCATGCGGTTGCCGGGTTCGTCGCGGTAGTCGCTGCTGACGGCGTCGATGGCGCCGAGCAGGTCGAGCATGTTGCCGGCGAGCATGACATTCTCGACGGGGTGAACGATGCGTCCGCCGTCGATCAGGAGACCGAAATCGACGCTGCTGGAGAGGTCGCCGCTGGCCGGGTTGGGCGAGAAATGGCCGATGGGCAGATAGAGGCCGCGCCCGGCTTCGGCGATGATCTCGTCGGCGGTCCGGTCGCCAAGGGCGATGGTCATATTGGTCGGCTGGATGCCGCCGGTGCGGACGCCGTGACCGGTGTTGGGCTCGCGGGCCTTTGCGGCGGTGTACGAGTTGTGGAGCTGCGCGGCGAACGTGCCGCGGTCGATGATCGTCACGCGGCGTCGCGGGGCGCCTTCGCCGTCGCAGGCGCCGCTGTAGAGTCCGTGGGGCACGAGGCCGTCGTCGCCGAGGGTGAGGCGGTCCGAGGCGACCTTCTGGCCCATGCGGCCGCAGAGGAACGAGCGGCCGCGCTGGAGGCTCTCGGCATTGGCGGCGCCGACGACGCCGTCGAGGAAATCGTGAGCCGCCAGCGGCCCGAGGACCACCGTCATCCGCCCAGAGGCAATTCGCCGGGCGCCGAGCATGCGGCGGGCGCCTTCGACGGCGGCGCGGGCGATCTCGTCGATGCGGCAATCACACGCCATGCGACCCGAGTCGAAATCGTAATAGTACCCCTTGTCGGCGGCCGACTCGCCGCGGACGATCAGGGCCTCGATGTCGCCGTCGAGCTCCGTGCGCCGGCGCGACAGGCGGATGCCCGTGCTCGTGACCAGGACGCCGTCGCTGGCCGAGAGACTGACGTGCCCGCTCAGGTTAACCTCGGGCTCCATCCGTCGGCCGAGGCGGATGTTGGCCACCGCCAGGGCGACCACGTCGGCCACGGTCATGGCCTCGATCTGCGGATCGTAGAGGCCGTCCACTTCGTCCACCGGCTCGGCGGGACCGGGCAGGGCGACGAAATCGGGGTCGCTCGTGCCTTCGCGGGCCATGCCGACGGCCCGTCGCGCGGCGGCCAGAAGCCGATCCTCCTCGTGCCCGCCGCAGGTGGCGTAGCCCATGGCGCCGCCGACGAAGACGCGAACGCTTGCCGACTGGCTGCGCCCGCTGTCGGCTTCCTTGATGGCGGTCTTCTCGAGCGTGACGCCGATGTGGCGGCCCGAGCCGACACTGACATCGCACCACTCGGCCCCCAGCGACATCGCCAGGTTCAGCGCCTTCTCGGCGAGTTGATAGTACCGATCCGTTTCGGCCATGAATGACTCCGCGTGGCTGCTCCTCGACGGGTTCGGAGCCTGACGGCCCCTCGACGATGCTCGGGAACTGCGTCAAGCAGCCGCCCCACAAACCCCTCCCCCTTTCAAGGGGGAGGTGCCCCGAGCGATGAGCGAGGGGCGGTGAGGGTCGAACGCCAGGTGACCGTAGGGTGGGTCCCCCGGACCCACGCGGACACTCGCGGAAGAACCGCAGCGAGGTCGCAACGTTCTTCTCCCTCGTCACCCTGACCCGGCCCTGCGGGCCACCCTCTCCCCTCGAGGGAGAGGCGTCAACGACCCTTCATGCCTCGTGCCCGCCGACGACGATGTCACGGACGCGGACGTGCGGCCCGCCGGCGTCGGTGGGGGCTCCCTGCCCGTCCTTGCCGCACGTGCCGGGCATCTCCATCTCGAAATCGTCGCCCACGGCGTCGATGTTCCGCAACGTATCCAGCGTGAGGCTGCTGATGCTGACGTCGCGCAGGGGCTCGCCGATGCGGCCGTGCTCGATCATGTTCGCGCGGCCGGCGTGGCAGATGAACTGCCCCTTCTGGACGAAGACGTAGCCCCAGTGGCCGTCCTGGAGGTAGATGCCGCGCTCGATGCCGCGGATCATCTCCTCGAACGGCACAGAGCCGCGCTCCATGAACGTGTTGCTCATGCGGACGATGGGCTTGGAGTCGTAGCCGTCGGCCCGCGCGCAACCGTTGGGTGCGACGGCGAACCTGGCGGCCGTTTCGAGGCTGTGCAGCAGAGACACGAGGCGGCCACGCTCGATGATGACGCGGCGGCTGCTGGGCGTGCCTTCGCTGTCGTAGCGGAAGCTGCCGTAGGCGCCGGGGATCGTGGAGTCGTCCACGATCGTGACGGCCTCGGCGGCGAGTTGCTGGCCCATGCGGCCTTCGAGCAGGCTCTGGCCGGCACAGACGGCGTCGGCCTCGGCGTTGTGGCCGAGGGCTTCGTGGACCAGCAGGCCGGTGATGGACGGATGGAAGATCACAGTGAAGTTGCCGGCGGGGCACTTGCGAGCCGAGAGCAGGTCCACGGCCTTGCGGGCCGCGCGGACGCTCAGCGCGTCGGCCGAGGTGTCCAGCAGCAGCTCCGGCCCTCCGACAATCGCCCGGTGCTCGACGGCCCGCTGCAACTGGTTGCCGTCGCTGACGACCATCTGGGCGGCCAGAACGCTGCGGCACGTTTCTGTGCGGATGCGCGTGCCGAGGGTGTTGGCCAGGGTCTCGACCTGACGACCGTCGCTGTAGGAGACGATCGAGTTGACGATGCGGCCCTCGGCGGCGCTGCGGCCGGCGGCCTCGAACTCGATCACGCGGCGCACCTTCTCGGCCGCGGGCATCTCCTCCGGCATCAGGCGGCCCACCGAGCGGACCGAATCGACGTAGGGTTGCGGCGTGGTGATTTCGACGCGTTCTTCGACGAACCGCGCGCTGGCGCGGGCCAGCGACAAGGCCTCGTTCAGGCACGCCTCGGCGCCGGCGCGGCTGACGGTGTCGGTCGAGGCGAAGCCCCAGCAGTGGTCCACCAGGACGCGGACGCACATGCCGAAGCCGGCCGAGCTGAAGAGCTTGTTGGCCCGCGTGTCCTGCACCAGGACGCTGTCGGCCACAGTCTCGACGGCCCGGGCGTCGGCGAAGCTCGCGCCGCGGCGCGTCGCCTCGTCGCACATCTGCTGAACAATCGTTTCGGCGGACTGCGTCATCCGGCTACTCCAGGGAGAACAGGGCCTCGATGAACGCCTCGCTGTCGAAGGCGGCCACGTCTTCGGGCTTCTCGCCCGTGCCGATGAACTTCACGGGCACGTTGACCTGCTTCTTGATGGCGACGACGATGCCGCCCTTGGCCGTGCCGTCGAGCTTGGCCAGGAACAACCCCGTCAGTGGCACGGCTTCGCCGAACGTTCTGGCCTGGCTGATGGCGTTCTGCCCGGTGGTGGCGTCGAGCACCAGGAGCACCTCGTGCGGTGCGTCGGGAATCTTCTTCTGAATCACGCGGACAATCTTGTTCAGCTCGCGCATCAGGTTGGTCTGCGTGTGAAGGCGCCCGGCCGTGTCGACGATCAGGTAGTCGATGCTTCGAGCCAGGGCGGCATCCACAGCGTCGTAGGCCACGGCGGCCGGGTCGCCGCCGGGCTGGTGGCGGACGATCTCGACGCCGACACGCTGGCTCCAGATGGCCAACTGGTCGGTCGCGGCGGCGCGGAACGTGTCGCAGGCCGCCAGCAGGACGCTCTTGCCTTGCTCGGTCAGGTGCCGCGCGAGCTTGGCGATGCTGGTGGTTTTGCCGACGCCGTTGACGCCGCAGATGAGGACGACGGTCGGGCCACTCGGGGCCGCGTTCAGCGTCCGCTGTTCGCCGCCGAGGGATTCCCGCAGGTCGCGCTTCAGGAAGTCGAGAATCTCGTCCTGGTTCTCGATGACCTTGTCGCGGTACTTCTCGCGCAGGTCGGCCAGCAGGTGCTGCGTGGTCTGCACGCCGACGTCGGCCAGGATGAGCATCTCTTCGAGCTGATCGAGGAAATCGTCGTCGATCTTGCGGCCGATGGTGATGAGCTGCCTGAGCGAACGACCCAGACTGGCGCGCGTCTTGGTCAGGCCCGTCTTGAGCTTGCTGAAGAGTTTGCCAAGAACCATCCAACACTCCTGTTCAACGGACGGCTAGATGTCCGCCGCCGCGTCGTGCTCGCCGACAGGGTCCTGTGCCTGCGGCTGCCGGTCGGCGCGGTCCTTGCCATGGCTGTTGGCCAGGTCGGGCAGGGCCTCGCGCATCACGTGGTCGAGGATGCCGTTGACGAACGCGCCGCTCTCGCCGGCGCCGAACCGTTTGGCCAGTTCGATGGCCTGGTCAATGGCGACACGGGCCGGGATGTCGGTGCGTCCGAGCATCTCGTAGATGGCGAGCCGCAGGACGTTGCGGTCCACGGCGGCCATGCGGGTCATGTCCCAATGAGCGGCGGCGCGACGGATCCAGGCGTCGGCCTGCTCGCGGAACTGCCACGTGCCGAACGTCAGCTCGCGGGCGAAGAAGTAGACCTCGGGGTCCTGGGTGCTCTCGCTGAGGAAATCGTCGGCCTGGTCGGAAAACTCCTCGCCGCGCAGGTCCCACTGATACAGTGTCTGGATGGCGAGGACCCGTCCCTGTTCCCGTTTGGACATCGTAGGCACTTTCGTATAGATCAGCGGGCCGGTCTCGCACGCGTCGGCACCGGCCCGACTCTGCACATCCTGGAGGTTCGACTGCCGCGACTACAACTGGGCCAGCAGGTTCGCCATTTCGATGGCGCTGAGGGCGGCGTCGCTGCCCTTGTTGCCGGCCTTGGTTCCCGCCCGCTCGATGGCCTGCTCGATGGTGTCGGTCGTGAGCACGCCGAAGATCGTCGGGACGCCGGTCGCGAGACCGACCTGGGCCACGCCCTTGGAGACCTCGGCAGCGATGTAATCGAAGTGCGGCGTGCCGCCGCGAATGACGGCCCCGAGGCAGATCACGGCGGCGTACTTGCCCCCGGCGGCCATCTTCTGGGCCACCAGGGGAATCTCGAAGCTGCCGGGCGTCCAGGCCACGTCGATGGCGGCCTCGGCCGCACCGTGGCGGACAAGCGTATCGACGGCCCCGGCCAGGAGCTTCGAGCTGATAAACTCGTTGAACCGCGAGACCACGATCCCGAACTTCTGGCCCTTCTGGGCAACCAGATCGCCCTGATGCATGGTGGCCATGATCACTCCTCCGAGAAAGCCGGGCCGCCGGCGTGCGGCCAGAACAACAGTATAGCCGAACCGCCCGGGCGTTCAAGGGTTTTGCGCACCCCGCCCAACGGCTTCTCTCGATTGTCCTTGACGGGTCGCGCGGCCGCGGGGTAAGATGTTCTGGATAGAGTCTTTGCACGCAGTCTGATGGGGATAGGGGGCATGGTGGGTGGCCCGTAGAGCCGCAACGGCGGCGCGGGATGCGCAGAGGGTGCCGCGTCTGATGGAGGCTCGTTCGGTGTACGTTCGAGACACGAGGCAACGATAAGCTGGCTGTGACACCGGGGCACCCGCATGGGGCACCGGTTTTTTCTTTTGGCGGCAGACGGGGCCCGGGTATCCGCCGGGCCAGCGGAAAAGCGAGCGGCGCAGGTGCGTGCCGGCGGCACGGCCACGACGTGTCGCGCGGCGGCAGGGCGAATCGAGGCCGACAGGCCGGGTGATGTGGTCTTGCGGAAGGGATGAGCGATGGCGAGAAGTCGCAAGCGGTTGGGCGAGATCCTGAAAGAGTGGGAACTGGTCACCGACGATCAGATCCACAAAGCCCTCGAAAAGCAGATGGAATCGGGGCATCGCATCGGCGAGATCCTGATCGAGATGGGCCTGGTCAAGAGCGACGACGTGGTCAAGGCCCTGGCCCTCCAGTTCGACATGGAGTATGTGGACCTGGACGTGGTGAGCATCGGCCACGATGTGTTCGAACTGATTCCCGAGAACATCATCCGGGAGTACACCGTGCTGCCGCTGGCCCGGGACAAGAACCGGCTGAAGGTGGCCATCACCGATCCGCTGGACCTGGACACGATCGACGCGCTGCGTTTCCGGCTGAATATGGACATCGAGACCGCCCTGGCGCCGAAGGAGAAGGTGCAGGCGGTCATCAGCAGCTACACCGGCCAGGTCGAGAGCAACGACGTGGACTCGATGATGCAGGAGTTCACGGAGACGTACATGGAGGGCGGGGCCCGCGGCGACGGCGAAAAGGGGGGCGGCGAGGGCGACGACGCGCCGATCATCCGCCTGGTGACCCTGATTGTCACCGAGGCGGTGCGGATGAGGGCCAGCGACATCCACATCGAGCCGATGGCGAGCCGCGTCCGGGTGCGCTACCGTATCGACGGCAAGTGCATGGACCGGGACGCCGTGCCCAAGCGGTTACAGGGAGCCGTCTTGAGCCGCATCAAGATCATGTCGGGCATGGCGATCGAAGAGAAACGGTTGCCTCAGGACGGCCGTATCCGGATGAAACTGGAAGGGCAGGACCTGGACTTCCGTGTCAGCAGCCTTCCGGCCTACCATGGCGAAAGCATGGTGCTGCGTATTCTGCGGAAAGAGTCGGTGAAGGTGGGCCTGGGGGCCCTGGGCTTCTCGACAGGGGACTATGAGAAATTCCTCAAGGTCATCCGACGCCCGAACGGCATCTTCCTGGTTACCGGACCTACGGGCTCCGGCAAGACCACGACCCTGTACTCGGCCCTGGACGAGCTGAACCGGCCCGACCGGAAGATCATCACGGCCGAGGATCCGGTGGAGTACAACCTGACCGGCATCAACCAGTGCCAGGTTCGCGAGAGCATCGGACTGACGTTCGCGTCGATTCTTCGCGCGATGCTGCGTCAGGCACCGAACATCATTCTCGTGGGCGAAATCCGCGATATTGAGACGGCAGAGATCGCGGTGCAGGCCGCTTTAACTGGACACTTGGTATTCAGTACGCTTCACACCAACGATGCGCCCTCCGCACTGACCCGTTTGATCGATATGGGTGTCAAGCCGTTCCTGGTCTCGTCAAGTATTCAGGCCGTCATGGCCCAGCGGCTTGTACGTTTGTTGTGCAACGAGTGCAAGGTTCCCGACGAGGAAGTCGATACGTCGCTTCTTCAGGCCCTCGGGCTGACCGCCGACCAGATCTCCAAGGCCAACTTCATGCGGCCGGTCGGCTGTGACCGGTGTAACGGCACGGGTTATCACGGCCGGTGCGGTGTCTTCGAGATCATGGTCATGAACAACGAACTGCGGGAAATGGCCTTCCAGCAGGCGCCCCTGAATGAACTCCGCAAGGCCGCCATCGCCTTCGGCATGCATACGCTGCTCGACGACGGCCTGGCCAAGGCCATGCAGGGAGTGACCGCCCTCGAAGACATTCTGGCCACGGCGACCCGCGAGGTCAGCATGGCCCTGACCGCCACCAGCGGCTGATTCGGGGCGCGGATGTGCCCCGGCCGGGGACGCTGGGGTGCGCAAAAGTCCGCACCAGATTGTCGTCTTCGTGTTGTGCCAAGGTGGAGCCCTGTGCCATTTTGCGCTGAATGGCTGCGGGGAACCCCAAAAACCCTGTGGGATGGTTGTCCGGCACGCGGCCGCAGTTCTATAATTTGTACGGTCGCAGGCCGGTCTGTCTGGGACTCGGAATCCGGTAGGAGTGGGTCATGGCGACTTCGACGTTACAGATTGAGAAGCTGTTGCAGGTCGTGATCAGCAACAACGCTTCGGACTTGCACCTTCACGTGGGCAAGCAGCCGACGCTGCGGCTGCATGGGCGGCTGCGTCCGTTGGACACGAAGGTCCTGGACGGCGACGACACGATGGCCCTGATGAAGGCGATTGCCCCGCAGCGGTACCAGCAGGAGGTGGAGGAGGAAGGCTCGGCCGACTTCGGGTTCAGTTTCGGCGACAAGGGCCGGTTCCGCGTGGCCATTTTCAAGCAGCGCGGCAACGTGAGCATCACGCTCCGTCTGATTCCGACGAAGCTGATGACGTTCGAGGAACTGGGGCTGCCGCCGGTGGTCAAGACGCTGCTGAACCGTCCCAGGGGCATCTTCCTGGTCACGGGGCCCACAGGGTCGGGCAAGACGACCACCCTGGCGACCATGATCAACCACATCAACGAAACGCTCGAGCGTCACATTGTGACGGTCGAGGACCCGATCGAGTACTACCATCCGCACAAGCGGTCGATGGTGAACCAGCGCGAGGTGGGCATCGACGTGCCGAGCTTCTCGGAAGCCCTGCGCCGCGTGCTGCGTGCCGACCCGGACGTGATCATGGTCGGCGAGTTGCGCGACCTGGAAACGATGGCGGCGGCGATCCGCGCGGCCGAAACGGGCCACCTGGTGTTCGGTACGCTGCACACGACCAGCGCCCTGGGCACGATCAACCGTCTGGTGGACAGCTTCCCGACGGACCAGCAGGAAATGATCCGCGTGCAGTTGGCCACGTCGCTGCTGGCGGTGCTGAGCCAGCAGTTGTGCCCGCGGAGCGACATGCCGGGGCGCACGGCGGCGTTCGAGTTCCTGTACTGCACGCCGGCGACGAGCAACCTGATCCGCAAGAACGAGACGTTCCGCATCGAGTCGGTGATCCAGACGGGGCGTAAGTGGGGCATGCAGTTGCTGGACGAGTCGTTGCGTGGGCTGTATCACCAGGGAATCATCAACCTGGAGACGCTGCTGGAGAAGGCGAACCGGCCGTCGGAAATCGAGGAGAAGCTGAGTCCCGAGGAGAAGCGGGAGCTGACGAAGCTGCACGCGAGCATGGCAGGCGCGTCGGAGCAGTGAGCGGCGGGGACGGGGCGTTGTTGCGGCCCGATGGGTCGCCGCCCCGCTGGGCGAACCGGATCGGCAGATGGGAGCGAATCGCGTGGCTCGGAAACTGATAGGCGAAATCCTGGTGGACATGGGCGTGGTGACGGCCGACCAGGTCCAGGAAGCGCTTGAGATCAAGCGGCGCAAGGGCGGTGCCACGGGCGCCGTGCTGGTCGAACTGGGCTACTGCGCCGAGCGGGACGTTTCGACGGCCCTGGCGATCCAGTCGGGCATGAAGCAGGTGAACCTGGATGAAATGGAGCTGCCGCCCGAGGTGACCGGGGCGATCGACGCGCTGACGGCGCGGACGTACCGGGTCATCCCGGTGGCGTTCGAGAACAACCGCCTGACGGTGGCCATGGGCGATCCGGAGAACTTCCGGACGTTGGACGACCTGCACTTCCTGCTGGGCTTCGAGGTGGAAGGGGCGGTGGCCGACCCGGGATCGATTCAGCGGGCGCTGGACAAGTACTACCGCGAGGGCGGCGCGTCGATGGAAGAGGTCATGGGCGAACTGGAGAACCTGGACGCCCAGTTCTTCAGCCCGGACGACGACGCGGACGCGAACCTCGACCTGTCGGACGTGCGGTCGATGAGCGAGTCGCAGCCGGTGAAGAAGCTGCTGAACCTGGTGTTGCTCCAGGCCATTCGCGACAAGGCGTCGGACATCCATTTCGAGCCGTTCGAGGACGAGTTCAAGATGCGGTACCGCATCGACGGCGTCCTGTACGAAATGGTGCCTCCGCCGCGTCACATCGCGATGGCGGTGACGAGCCGCATCAAGGTCATGGCGAACCTGGACATTGCCGAGCGTCGCGTGCCGCAGGACGGGCGCATCGAGCTGAACGTCGGCGGGAACCCGGTGGACCTTCGCGTGTCGGTGCTTCCGACGATGTTCGGCGAGAGCGTCGTCATGCGTGTTCTGGACCGCAGCCAGGTGTCGCTGGACCTGAACAAGGTGGGCATGCGCGACATCGACCTGGCGATGTTCCGGGACATTCTGGACTTGCCGCACGGCATCGTGATCGTGACGGGGCCGACGGGGTCGGGCAAGACGACGACGCTGTATTCGGCCCTGCGCGAGCTGAACAAGGTGGACACGAAGATCATCACGACCGAGGACCCGGTGGAGTACGACATCGACGGGCTGATCCAGATTCCGATCAACCCGGACATCGGCCTGACGTTTGCGTCGTGCCTGCGGTCGATCCTGCGGCAGGACCCGGACGTGATCCTGGTGGGCGAGATGCGCGACCTGGAGACGGCCGAGATCGCCATTCACGCGAGCCTGACGGGTCACCTGGTGTTCTCGACGCTGCACACCAACGACGCGCCGACGTCGGTGACGCGTATGCTGGACATGGGCATCGAGCCGTACATGCTCACGTCCACGGTGGAGGCGATCGTGGCGCAGCGTCTGGTGCGTCGGATCTGCATGAACTGCCGCAGCGAGTTCCAGCCGACGGAAGAGATGCTGATGGAGCTGAACCTGACGCCGGACGACGTGCGCGGTCGCACGTTCTTCTACGGCCGCGGGTGCGAGCAGTGCAACAACACGGGGTACCGCGGGCGAACGGCCATCTTCGAGATCATGCGGATGGACGACGAGCTCCGGACGCTGATCCGCAGCGGCACGAGCAGCAACGTGCTTCGGTCGGAGGCGCGTCGCGGAGGGATGCGGAGCCTGCGTGAGAGCGGCCTGATGAACATCTACGACGGCATCACGACGATCGAGGAAGTGGTTCGCGAGACGATAGTCGAGGAATAACGGTGGGCAAGCACCCCATTGGGAGGAGATAGCGATGCCGGTGTATCAGTTCGAGGCCATGAACGCCCAGGGCCAGGAAGTCCGCGACGAGGTCGAGGCGGCGAGCCAGGAAGACGCCGTTCAGAAGATTCGCGGCATGAACTACTTCCCGACGCAGATTCGGGAAAAGAGCGGGCGCAAGCCCCGCGCCGCGGCGGCCGCCGCCGGGCAGAAGAAGGGCAAGACGCTGACCTTCGGCGGCGTGTCGCAGAAGCATCTGACGATGTTCACGCGACAGCTCAGCACGTTGCAGGACGCCGGGCTGCCGATTCTGCGCAGCCTGCGGATTCTGTTCGGGCAGCAGAAGCCGGGCGTCCTGAAGAATGCCCTGGGCGACATCATCGAGGACGTCGAGGCCGGCTCCACGCTGTCGGAAGCCATGGCCAAGCACCCGAAGTGCTTCAACCGGCTCTACGTGAACGTCGTGCGGGCCGGCGAGGCCGGCGGCGTGCTCGACCGGATCCTGCTCCGCCTGGCCGACTTCCAGGAAAAGTCCATGGCCCTGCGCCGCAGGATCATCGGCGCCATGATCTACCCGGTGATGGTCATCTCGGTGGCGGCGGTCATCGTCGCGGCCATCATGATCCTGATCATCCCGAAGTTCCGCAAGATCTTCGAGGACTTCAACACCACGCTGCCGAAGCCGACCGAAATCCTGATCAACATCAGCAACTTCTTCGTGGCCTACTGGTTCGTCATCCCGATCGCCCTGGTGGTGTTCTTCCTTGGGCTGAAACTGCTGAAGATGACCGCGGGCGGCCGGTACGCGATCGACTGGTTCCTGCTCCAGGTGCCGCTGGTCAAGGGCATCATCAACCGCGGCGCGGTGGCCCGGTTCACCCGCACGCTGGGCACGCTGATCAGCTCGGGCGTGCCGATTCTGGAAGCCCTGAAGATCACGCGCGACACGGTGGGCAACGAAGTGCTGTCGCGAGCCCTGACGAGCGTGCACGACAGCATCCGCGAAGGCGAAAGCATCGCCGCGCCGCTGAAGCAGAGCGGCGTCGTGGATGCCATCGTCGTCAACATGATCGACGTCGGCGAAGAAACGGGCGACCTGGACAAGATGCTCACGAAGGTGGCCGACAACTACGACGAGGAAGTGGACGCCCTGGTGGCGGGCCTGGTGGCCGCCCTGGAGCCGATCATGGTGGTGACCCTGGGCGCGATCGTCGGCGGCATCGTCATCGCGCTGTTCCTGCCGCTGGTGAAGCTGATCCAGTCGGCTCGCGGCAACTGAGAAAGGGTTCGCCGAGGCCCGCCGGGAGGCACGAGGCGGGCATCGGCCCGGACGGAGGATCGACCATGGATCGTGTACGCGGAAGGACAAATCGGGCGGCGTTCACGCTGCTGGAGATGCTCCTGGTGATCGTCATCATCATGATCCTGGTGGCGATCCTCGTGGCCGGCGTGATGACCCGGTCGCCGGGCAAAGTGGCGACCGAGAACCTGATGAAGCAGTTGCGTCAGTCGCTGGAGTCCTACTACTCGGTCTATCAGGCCTACCCGCCGAGCAGCCATAGCGGCATGGCCGGGTCGCAGTGCCTGTACTACTTCCTGATGGGGCCGAACGGCGAGGGGTGGACGCGCAGCGACGGCGTGGCGCCGGGATTCACCTGGCAGGCGCCGGCCATCGATCCGAAGTACATCTCGGACAAGGAACTGAACAAGAAGTTCTTCTGGGACGGCTACGGCGACAACGCCAAGGCGCTGCTGTACTTCCGCGCCGATCCGACCAAGACGGGCAAGTCGTACACGCAGGTCTACAGCAGCAACGACAACGCGGGCCTGGGCGACTACGGCTGGAACCCGCCGGCGGACACCTGGAAGAAGGTGGTCGCGGCCGATCCGGAATCCGGCAACAGCCGCGCCAAGAACGAGAACTCGTACATTCTGTGGGCGGCCGGCGGCGACCGCGAGTTCGGCTACAACGAAGACCGGATCGACGACGAGATGAATGTGGTCCGGCCGCGGGACCAGTAGGGTGTGGGCGCAGAACGATTGTTCGGCAGGCGTTCGGTGGCGTCACGGAGACAAGCCATGACAGATAAGCGCAAGGCATTCACGCTGGTGGAGTTGATGCTGGTGATCCTGATCATCGGGATCGTCATGGCCCTGCTGATGAAGGCCGGGCCGGACGTGGTCCGCAACATCAAGATCATGCAGACGAAGAACTTCCTGATGACCCTGGAGATGGGGTGCCAGCGGTATAAAGAGGTGTTTGGCAGTTTCCCGCCGGACGGGGCCGAATCGGGGTACACCGGCGGCAACACGCGCTTGGATCCCTATCCTGCGCACCGGCCGCTGCCGGACGATCAGAGACGTGCCATCGCCGCCCTGTTTCCCGGGCTGCAAGGGCCCAAGGGCTTCGGTTGGTCGAAGGAAGAGCACGGCATAGCCGTGGACTTCGCTCCGATTCTGGAAAGCGGGTCGAGTCACCTGGGGAAGGCGGTCATTGCCTCCGGCGTGCAGGGCGACGTGTTCCTGGATGCGTTCAACAAGCCGATCATGTACCTGAAGGCTCACACGAATCCGCAGACGCATTCGGAGCATCTGGACGACCTCTCTGGCGGCAAGGTGAAGAAGCGGTACAACTCCTGGATTTTCCGTGCCCTTTGGGGAGGGCAGTCGGGCATCGGCGGCTGGCAGAACGGCGGCATGTGGGACGTCTACGAGGCTCACTGGAAGAAGAAGCTGACGGCGCGCTATGCTCCCGATGAAAAGGGTGTCATGCGGTACTATCCGCACAATCCGGATTCGTTCGTGTTGTGGTCGTCGGGGCCGGACGAGAGGTTCGGCTACTGGATCTATGACGAGGACGCGAACGGTTACGATTTCATCCGGAACGTTAACGAATTGCACGAAGGTACGTGCGACGACATCACGAATTTCTGAGAGACTGTCGTTGGGTGCCATGGCCGCTTGACGTAGTTCCCGAGCACCGTCGAGGGGCGGCCATGAAGGGCGGCTCGCGAGCCGCCCCTACGGTGGACGCGGCGGCAGGGTTTGTCCCGTTCGACCCTCACCGCCCCTCGACTGTGCTCGGGGCACCTGCCCCTGGAAGGGGGAGGGGTGGTGCAGAGGCTTCCCGGACATGCCGGATGAGCCCAAGGAAAGGGGTGTGCCATGAGATGGAATGAGGCATTTTCTCGGCGGGCGGGCGCTGCGGCGCGGCGCGGCCGTTGCGGCGGTTTCACCATGATCGAGATGGTCATGGTGATCAGCATCATGCTGTTCCTGCTGGGCGTGCTGGCGGTGGTCGTCGGCAGCGTGCAGGCGACCTCGCAGCGACAGTCCACGGCGCAGCTCATTGATGCCATCGAGTCGGCACTGGTGATGTACTACGACATCAACGGCGAGTACCCGGACCTGTCGGCGTCGAACGACGACAACACCACGTTCTACGCTAACGACATCGGCTTCGGCCGGGCGCAGTGCCTCTACTGGCACCTGACCAGCCCCGAGAAGGGGGCGTGCATGAAGAGCATCCCCGCCAGCGCAGCCCGCACGCCGCCGTACAAGGAAGGTACCAGCAAGTCGTTGCCGTACCTGGTGGATGCGTGGCAGAACCCGATCCAGGTGGCCGTCTTCGAAGACGACGAGAAAGCCTCGTTGCAGAACGGGGGCGTGCCGCTGGTGGCATCGTGGGGCCCGAACGGTCGCGGCTGGGATTACGGCGAGTTCGGGGGCAGCACCGATCTGAGCTCGAAGCTGGCGAGCAAAGACGACGACGTGTCGGACGATCTGACGAATTTCCGGGATCTGCCGGAGAACTGACGGGTCGCCAACAGGGGCGACCTCATGCGGGAGTGCGAGCCATGACACACCGGACCACACGAGCTTTTACGCTGGTCGAGCTGATGGTCACGATGGCGATCATCATCCTGGCGGCCACGATGGTGGCGCCGCTGATCGGCGCACTGACCAAGGGCAACCGCGTCGAAGGCGCCCTGCTGGACGTGCAGGCGTACCTGGCCATGGCGCGGCAGCAGGCCGTGCAGTTCAATAAGAGCGTGGCCGTGCGGTTCGTGCCGCCCACGGACCTGACGCCGAGCTGGCGGCTGATGATCGAGGAACTCAAGGACGGCGCCGGTAGCCCGTCGAATGCCGGAAGCTGGCGGGTGTTGCCGGGCGCCTACGGCGCGAAGCTGCCGTCGATGCTGAAAATGGAAAACGGCGGCGGAGGCAGTTCGGGCTGGCGTATCTGGTTCGGCCCGGACGGCTTCATTCCGCAGACCTGCACCGACTCGAACCTGATCATCAAGGTGGGGCCCAGCAGCACGGACATCAAGGAGCCGACGGTTTCCTATGCCGTGAACCGCGCCACGGGGCAGTTCCTGCGATTTTCGCCGAGGGTGGGCGAGGCCGACTGAGCGAATGTCTCGGGGCCGGCGTCGGTCAGGAGGCGGTCAGGCGGCGGATTTCGTCGAAGGTTCGCTCGAAAAGCTGGTCCTGGGGTATCTTTTCGCCGGTAGTCTGGCCATGACGAAAGAACACGCCAAAACCTCTGCCTGCGGCGACTCCCAGGTCGGCCTCGCGCGCCTCGCCCGGGCCGTTGACCACGCAGCCCATGACGGCTACGCGGAGCGGCTTGCGGATGCTCCGGGTGGCCTCGTAGAGTTTCTCGGCGAGGCTGGTCAGATCAACTTCGCACCGGCCGCACGTGGGGCACGAGATGATCTCGACGCCGGCCAGGGGCGCCAGGCCCATGACCTCCAGAAGGCGTCGGCCGACGTGGACTTCGTTGACCGGGTCGCCGGTGATGCTGATGCGGAGGGTGTCGCCGAGCCCTTCGGCCAGCAGGGCACCCAGGCCGGCGGCGCTTTTCAGGACGGCTTCCTCGCGCGGGCCTGCGGCCGTGATGCCCAGGTGCAGCGGGTAGTCGCACGCCTCGGCCATGTGCCGGTAGGCCCACACGGTCGTGGGCACGTCGCTGCCTTTCAGGCTCAGAACGATGTCGCGGAACGAGCGACGCTCGAACAGATCGAGGTACGAGCGGGCGGCATCGACCATGCGGCGGGCGATTTCCTGCGGCGCGTGCTGCCGGGCGTCGTCGCGGTCCCGGGGCATGACGCTGCCGCTGTTGACGCCGATGCGGATGGCCGTGCCGCGGCGTCCGGCCTCGTCGATGACGCGGTAGAGGTCGTCGGCGACGGGGATGTTGCCGGGGTTGATGCGGATTTTGGCCGCGCCGGCTTCCATGGCGGCCAGCGCGAGCCTCGCGTTAAAATGAATGTCGGCCACCAGGGGCACGGGCGAGCGGTCGCAGACGGCTCGCAGGGCCTTGGCGGCGGCCGGCGTCGGCACGGCCAGGCGTACGAGTTGGGCGCCGGCATCGGCCAGACGGACAATCTGGGCAACGGCGGCCTCGACGTTTTCGGCCGGGGCGGTAATCATCGACTGCACGCTGACCGGGTGGTCGCTGCCGATGAGGACGGAGGCGACACGGACGGTTCGCGTTCGGCGTCGCGGAAACAACGATTCGCAGTGGCTCATGGCGGGCATTATCGGCGTCGAGCGCGGGCCCGTCAAACCAAAAGGCCGGCTCTGGTGCGATGAGAGCAAGGAACCACGTCAGTTGCCGCACGGGGCGGCGAAGGAGGCTACAATGGGGAACCGACGTCAAGGATTCACCCTGATTGAGTTGCTCATGGTGGTGTTGATCATCGGGTTGCTGGTGATCATGCTGGTGCCCGTGGTCTCGGCGGCGCGAATGACGGTGCTGTCGCACATGACGGAGAGCCGCATCTGGGAGATCGACAACGCTGTGGCGCGGTACCGCGAGGTGTTCGGCGACTACCCGCCCAGCGGGAAGCCCACCGGGGCGGACTGGGGCGGCTACCCCAAGGGCGTGTTCGAGATGAAGGAGTACCTGAAGGACTACTCGGAGTACCAGTACTTCGATCCGAACTACGAACAAGGTGGCACGAATCTGGCCAGACGGTCCCCCGGGGTGTGCTACCTGGTCTACTTCCTGTTTGGCCCGAACGGAACGGGCTGGAACCCGACCACGCACAAGGTGTCGGCCGGGTGGACTCCGCCGTCGGGCCTGACGCGCTATTTGTCGAAGGACGTGGTTCCCAACGACAAGGCGGATGGCAGCAGCGACTTTGGATGGCGGCCGTACTATGTGTTTGAGGACGCGTTTGGACTCAGCGGCGGGGGGGTGGCGCCCTACCAGGGTGCTATCCTTTATCTGCGTGCGAATCCGCGGGTGCGTCACAACCCGAACGACACGGGGAACGCGACGACCGTTTGCCCCTATGGCCGCAGCTCCGCGTATCGGTGGTACACCGAGGATACGGCCAGCCAGTGGTCCTGGGACTGTCGCGGAGGCCCCGGCGACTACCCCTATTACACAGGCGACGGGGAACACGCGAAGAATCTGGCTCGGATGTTGCGGCAGAACCCGAAGGAGTTTGCCCTGATCAGTGCCGGACCGAACCATTTCTTCGGCTATCGGGCGTTGAACACGCACGGCCAGAACGAGATGCTCGAAGGCGCCGACTGGGACGACGGTTCGTCGGACGACATCACGAACTTCGACTTTGAGTGATCCGTTGCGAGCGGTTGTGCTTCGTGGGAGCGACTCTTGAGACGATCGGGTCTTGGGTGTGTGTTGGCGGCGATATGGCTGACTGCGGCGGCGCCCTGCTTCGGCGATGCGACGGCCGAGGTGGGGCGCGCCGAGCAGGATGCCCTGAGCCGCGCGTTCGACGACCTGTATCGGCGCCTCGGGCGCATGCAATTGACCCCTGACGTGCATGTCGAGGACTTTCTGGCTGCGGACCCGGCGGTTCGCGCGTCGGTGTGCGACGCCATGCGGCAATCGGCTCGCATCCTGCCGCCGCAGCGCTACAGCGACGGCGTGGTCGTCGTGCAGGTGGACCTGCCGATCGAGGACGTGACGGCGCACCTGGGCGCGGCGTGCCGCGACGCCTATCGCGGCGACCGGTTCAAGCCGGACGATTTCCGCAAGATTCTCCTCTACACCGACCGGCTGGGGTTGTGGGGTCTGGGCCAATCGCGCGGGCAGACGCCCGTCGGGCTGGTGGCGGCCGGCCCCGTGGGATGGGAGGAAGCCGGCGTGTTTGGACGGCTCCGCGCCCGGCACCAGGCGGTGGCGTCGGCCTATCGACTGCTCCTGCAACGGATTCGAGGCATGAGCATTTCGGCGTCGAAGACCGTGGGCGACTTCGCCGACAGCGACGCCCGGATTGCCGCCGATCTGGAGACCTTCGTGCGTTCGCACCCGATCGACGGCGAGGCACGGTACCTGCCCGAGCGGATTTGTGAAGTGACGGCCACAGTAACGGTGGCGGACCTGGCGGCCGAACTGAAGTCGCTGGCCAATGCGTACGGCGCCACCGGCGACTACGCGCCGGAGCGTTTTCACACGCTGGCGTCGCAGGCGGGACAACCCGTGCTGACAGCCCTGGGCGTGGCTGTGGCCGAGTCGCCGCCGGCAGCGGAGGCGGCGGTCGCCGAAGAGCAGGTCTGGACGGAAGTCGTGGCGGCCGACCCGCCTGAGGCCGTGCGCGACGAGCAGCAGGCGCGTCTGCTGACGGTCAAGGCCGCCGAGGCCGAGGCCCGTCGCCGGTTTCGCGATAAGGTCGAGGGCAGCCCGGTCATCGAGGGGACGCCGCTGTCGGCGTGGATGCTGAAGGACGCCGGCGCCCGGAGCGACGTGGAACTGCTCCTGCGGAACCTTCGCGTCGTCCAGATGCGTAAGCTCAAGAGCGGCGGCGCGGAAATCACCGCCGAGCTGCCTGTGAATCGCCTGACGGAACTCCTCAACGTCTACCGTAGTCGCATCCAACCCGCCCGACAGGCCGCAGACGGCGCACCACGCAATCCCTGATGACAACGTGCGGCGCCGGTGGAGGGCGGGCTCACGAGCCGCCCCTACGGTTGCCGCGGCGGAGGGCTGCGGCGGTTGCCAGGCATAGGGGTACGGCTGCCAGCCAGGCGGGGGCCCAGGCAGATGCCCCCCATGCAGCCGCGACACAGGCGGCGTCGGCCACCGGCAGCAGAAGCAGCGCGATCAGGACGACGCGCGACGGGCGCAGGCCCGCGACGGTCCGCATGCCGTGCCGCTTCTCCAGGGCGCTGACGAGGCTGGCCGCGGCCGTCAGGGCACAGACGGAGATTAACAGCACCCATCCGCATCCCGCCCGCGGCGAGGTCCAGAACTGCCACTGGCCGGCGACGACCGACCAGCCGATGAGGACGTTGCCCGCGCGGCAGGCGGCCATGAAGACGACCGACGTGACCGTGTGTCGTTTGGCCCATCCGTTGTAGAGGCACACGGCCGCAAGGGTGAAGGCGATCATGGTCAACGTGGGCTCGCCGACGAACGAGGCGCCGGCGGCCACCATGCCGAGAAGGACGGCCAGTGTGCTCAGGGCGGCGGCCGGGGAGAGTTCGCCGCGGGCCAGCGGGCGGTCGGTGCCCGAGGCAACATCGTCGCGGCGGTCCAGCAGGTCGTTGAGCCCCATGCCAAACAGGTAGAGCCCGGGCGACACCAGGAGCAGAGGCAGCAGGTCGGCGCGGGCGAACGCGGCGGGGCTTCCGGCGGCCACGGCTGCTCCGGCCAGCACGTCGGCCAGGGCCGTCCAGACCAGCGGCAGCCGCACGAATCGGAGGGTGGCCACCACGCGTTGCATGGCGGCCAGTATAGTCGGGCGTCACCACCCTGGGAAGTGCGAAGCGGCAACGTTGCATTGACGTTCTGGGGAAGCAGGGGCCGGATGCCCCTGCCACTCACGGGCAAGATGCCCATGTCACGGTACGGCTCCCAAACGTTAATGCACCAGCGGCAACTGGGGCTGGCAAGGTCGGGCCGGGGCGTGTAGAATCACGGGTTCGGGCGACCAGTGCGGTTCGAGGGCAATTGGATGATTGTGACGATTGACGGGCCTGCCGGGAGCGGCAAATCGACCGTGGCGCGTCTTCTGGCGGCGCGGCTGGGAGTGGCGCACCTGGACACGGGGGCGATGTACCGTGCGGTGACGGTGGCGGGGTTGCGTCGGGGGATCGACCTGGCCGACGAGGCGGCGCTGTCGCGGCTGGCCGGCGAGGTTCGGATCGACCTGGTGCGCGACGGCGACGGACTGCGCGTGCTCGTGGACGACGAGGACGTGACGGCGGCGATCCGCGAGAACGACGTGAGCCGCAGGACGTTCCATGCGGCCTCGAACGAAGGGGTGCGGTCGGTGCTGGTCGAGGCGCAGCGTCGCATCGGCCGACAATGGGGAAGCCTCGTGACCGAGGGTCGCGACCAGGGCACGGTGGTGTTTCCGACGGCGGACGTGAAGTTCTATCTGGATGCGTCGGCCGAAGAGCGTGCCCGGCGGCGGCACAGGGAACTGGTGCAGCGCGGCAAAGAGGCGGCCGTGGCGTCGATCCTTGAGGAACTGAGGCAGCGCGACGCGAGCGACCGCAACCGGAAGGTGGGTCCGTTGCGTGCTGCCGAGGACGCGGTGGTGGTGGACACGACGAGGATGACGATTGACGAGGTGGTGGATGCGCTGATGCGGCATGTCCGCCGCGCGGGAGGCGCGTAGGGCCATGCTCCAGCGGATGTGGTACAGGTTGCTTCGGTTCATGTCGCAGATGCTCTACGTGGGGCTGATGCAGGGGCGGGCGTACCATCGCGATCGCGTTCCGGCCGAGGGCGGGCTGTTGGTGGTTGCCAACCACCAGAGCTACCTGGATCCGATTCTGGTGGCGTTGCCGATTTCGCGTCCGTTCAGCCCGATGGCCCGCGAGTCGCTGTTTCGCCAGAGGTTGTTCTCGTGGCTGATCCGGTCGCTGAATGCGTTTCCGGTGAAGCGCGGCAGCGCGGACCTGGCGGCGATCAAGGAGGCCATACGTCGTTTGCGTCGCGGCGACATTGTGCTGGTGTTTCCCGAGGGCACGCGGACGCGCGACGGGTCGATCGGTCGGCTCCAGAGCGGGCTGGTGCTGATCGCGCAGCGGGCGAAGGCGCCGATTCTTCCGGCCGTGATCGACGGAGCCTACGAGTGTTGGCCGCGGCAGCGGGTGCTGCCGACGTGGCACGCGCTGAAAGTGGGCTACGGCGAGGCGATTCCGGCCGACGTGGTCGGGCGGAGCGAGCCGGACGAACTCGTCGCCGAGCTGCACCGCCGCATGGTCGAGCTTCAGGCGGAACTCAGGGGCGAGGGGAACCAGGCATGGGGCAAGTGATTCAGGCGGGCGGCCGGACGATTGAGATGGCCGAGAACAGCGGGTTCTGCTTCGGGGTGCGTCGGGCGATCCAGATCACCGAAGAGACGCTGGCCCGTGGCGGGCGGGTGTACAGCCTTGGGTCGGTCATCCACAACCCGCAGGAGATACAGCGTCTGGAGGGACTGGGCCTTCGGGTCATCGAGATGCTGGAGGAGGCTGTCGAGCCCGGAGTGCTGATTATCCGCAGCCACGGTGTGAGCCCGGCGACGGCGGCGGCGGCAGAGGCGCGCGGGCTGGAACTGGTGGACGCGACGTGTCCGCTGGTCAAGCGGGCGCAGAGCCTGGCGCGGAAGCTCCACGACGAGCAGTACCGCGTGGTGGTGGTGGGCGACGCGAAGCACCCGGAGGTGGAGGCGATTCTGGGCTACGCCCCCGGGGCGGCGGTCATTGACGGTCCGGAGGGCCTGGGCGACCTGGTGACACAGGCCCGTCTGGGGATCGTGAGCCAGACGACGCAGTCGCCGCGGCGGTTTCGTGAGACAACGGCCGAGGCGGCGCGCCGGTTCCAGGGGCACGAGCTTCGGGTGTTCCACACCATCTGCAACGCGACGGTGGACCGTCAGGCGGCGGCCATGGAGCTGGCAGGCCGCGTGGACGTGATGATCGTTCTGGGCGGCCATAACAGTGCGAACACGCGGGAGTTAGCGCGTCTGTGTACCAGCACGGGGGTGCCGACGTATCATCTGGAGACGGCGGAGGAGTTGGAGGAAGCGATGCTGGCGGGGCGGGTCCGCGTGGGAGTGACGGCGGGGGCCAGCACGCCGGCGTGGCTGGTGGAGCGTTTCATCGAGACGGTAAAAGGTCTCGACGCCTGAGGGGATAGTTGTTACAATGCCCCTCCTTTGGTGTGGGCTTAAGCGGGCCGACGGGGTGCGCTTGCCCGGTTCGGGTCATCCCCCAGACGGGGCGGATGGTCGCGAGTGTCCTGCGGGGCAGGACGGTGAACGGTCTCGGGGCCTCCGAGGGCAATCAGAGAGGTTGTTATCACATGGTACGTCCGAGTATTCTGCGTCAGTACGGTGTCCGCGACAGCGATATCGAGAGCGAAGTCCAGCAACTGCTGTCCCAGGACGGCAAGGGCGCCTTGCCGGATGCATACGAAGCCTCGATCAAGAACTACGAGGTCGGGAGCATCCTGTCGGGCAAGATCATCAACGTGTTCGGCGACTCGGTGGTCGTCGATGTGGGCTATAAGAGCGAAGGGACGGTCGAGAAGGCCGAGTTCCAGGACCCGTCGAAGATCGAAATCGGGCAGCGCGTGGACGTGCTGCTGGAGGCGGTGGACGGCGAGAGCGGCCAGATTGTGCTGTCGAAGCGCAAGGCGGACCGGATTCGCGGCTGGGAACGGATCATCAACGAGCACGCCGAGGGCGACGTGGTCGAAGGCCGCGTGATGCGGAAGATCAAGGGCGGCCTGCTGGTGGACATCGGGGTGCCGGTGTTCCTTCCTGCGAGCCAGGTGGACATTCGTCGGCCGTCGGACATCGCGGAGTACATCGGCCGCGACATCAAGTGCAAGATTCTGAAGATCGACCAGAGCCGTCGGAACATCGTGGTGAGCCGCCGTCGGCTGATCGAGGAGCAGCGCGAGGAGAGCAAGAAGAAGCTTCTGGCCGAGATCCAGGTGGGCGAAATCCGTCGCGGCGTGGTGAAGAACATCGCCGACTTCGGGGCGTTCGTGGACCTGGGCGGCATCGACGGGCTGCTGCACATCACCGACATGAGCTGGACGCGGATCAGCCATCCGAGCGAGATGGTGCGGATCGACAGCGAGATCGAAGTGGTCATTCTGAATGTGGACCGCGAGAAGGAGAAGATCGCCCTGGGCCTGAAGCAGAAGGAAAAGAGCCCGTGGGAGAACGTGGAAGAGAAGTACCCGATCGGTTCGAAGGTCAAGGGCACCGTGGTCAACATCATGAACTACGGGGCGTTTGTGAAGCTGGAGGACGGGATCGAGGGGCTGGTGCATATCAGCGAGATGTCGTGGACGAAGCGGATCAACCACCCGAGCGAGATGGTGGCCGCGAACGACCAGGTGGACGTGGTCGTCCTGGACATCAACAAGGAGAAGCAGGAGATCAGCCTCGGGATGAAGCAGACCGAGGTGAACCCGTGGACGCTGGTCAAGGACAAGTATCCTCCGGGGACGATCGTCGAGGGCAAGGTGCGGAACCTGACCAACTACGGCGCCTTCATCGAGATCGAGGAAGGGATCGAAGGGCTGCTGCACGTCAGCGACATGTCGTGGACGCGTAAGATCAGCCATCCGAACGAGTTGCTGAAGAAGGGCGACACGGTGAAGGCTGTGGTGCTCAACGTGGACCAGGACAAGAAGCGCGTGGCCCTGGGCCTGAAGCAGCTGGAAGAGGATCCGTGGGAGACGCGGATTCCGTCGTCGTACGTGCCGGGCGAGCTGGTCAAGGGCACGGTTACGAAGATCACGAACTTCGGCGTGTTCGTGCAACTGGAAGGCGACCTGGAAGGCCTGCTGCATGTCAGTGAGCTGGCCGACCACAAGGTGGAGCACCCCGAGGACGTGGTGAAGGTGGGGGAGGCCATCGAGGTCAAGATTCTGCGTGTGGACACCGACGAGCGGAAGATCGGCCTGTCGCTGAAGCGGGCGCAGTGGGCGGCGGAGGATGCCGAACAGGAGCAGTCGCCGGCACAGGGCGGCACCGCGAAGCGCGAACGGGCGAAGCTGGGCGGCATCCAGGACTCCGATGGCGGCGTGGACGGAATCGTCAGCGACGTGCTGTTCAGCATGCCGAAGCCGTCCGAGCCGGCCAAGGACGACGAGGAGCAGTGACCGTCGGCGGGTAGACTGACGGGCATGTGTCGTTGGTGCAAAGTCAAGCAAACCAAGGGCAGGGGAAGGGGCGGACGCTCGCCCCTTCCCATAAGTTCTTGTGAAAACTCAAGTTGTCGTTGCCGAAAAGTCAAAAGAAAAAGGTTGCCAAGGGGCGGCTTTCGTGGTTTAATACGAGCCGCTTGGGACTCGGGCTTGGGTCCAATTCGACACGTCAAGCTGTTCCTCGACCGTCCCATCAAACCGGTAGAGGGTGTGTCTCAAGCGACCGGTGCCGAATGCCGGGGTTGGTGGAGCCGCTCTCACATATCTGAATGCGGTTTCAGTCGTAAGACCGACAACGAGGGGGTCTCGTCGTATGGAATCGGGCCTGCAGCTCTACCTGCGTGAGATCAATCGAGCCAGTCTGCTCACACCGGAACAGGAGCAGGATCTGTCCAGGCGTCTGCGCAAGGGCGACATGCGCGCCCGCGACGAGATGATCCGCAGCAACCTCCGCCTGGTAGTCAACATCGCCAAGAACTACTGCAATCGCGGGCTGCTGTTCCTCGACCTGATCGAGGAGGGGAACCTGGGGCTGCTCCGGGCGGTCGAAAAATTCGATCCGACGATGGGGTGCCGGTTCTCGACCTACGCCTCGTGGTGGATTCGCCAGGCAATCAAGCGTAGCCTGATGAACAGCAGCAAGCCGATCGAGATTCCGGCCTATATGGTCGAGATGATCGGCAAGTGGCGTCGGGCGACGCAGCGGCTCGAGGGCGAGTTGGGCCGTCCGCCGAGCGTCGAGGAAACGGCCAAGGACATGGGCCTGCCGGCCAAGAAGGCGTCCATTATCGCCCGCGTGGCCAAGGCGTTCTCGACGCCCGTGCGGCAGACGGGCGACGAAGGCGGCATGCCCTTGTCGGAGATGCTCGCCGACGACCGGGCCCAGGATCCCGCCGAGGCCATTTTCGACAACCATCGCACGGAAATCGTCACGGACCTGCTCAACAGCATCGACGAGCGAGCCTCCAGCATCCTTCGCATGCGGTTCGGCCTGGACGGCGACGAGCCGATGACCCTCAAGGAGATCGGCGAGAAGATCGGCCTGACGCGGGAACGCGTCCGCCAGATCGAGCGCGACGCCCTCCAGCGCATCAGCGAGGCCATCGCCCGCAAAGAGGGCGACCTCGAAGACCAGGAAGCCGACGTCAAGACGCAGACTGCGTGAGTCATGCCGTCGGTCCAGCCGCTTCAATCCGCCACTGCACACGCCACAGGAAGGAGAGCCCCATGGCCTCAGCCGCCGAGCGCCTCAAACCGTTGATCCGCAGCATTCCCGACTTTCCGAAGCCCGGCATCGTCTTCCGCGACATCACCACCCTCATCGCCGACGCCGACGCGCTGCGCGAGGCCGTGCGCCTCATGGCCGATCCGTTCCGCGACGACGGGATCGATCTGGTCGTCGGCATCGAGTCGCGAGGGTTTATCTTCGGCGCCGCCGTGGCGATTGAACTGGGCGCCGGCTTCGTTCCGATCCGCAAGCCCGGCAAGCTGCCGTTCAAGACCGTGCGCCAGGAGTACTCGCTGGAGTACGGCACCGACACGATCGAGATGCATGCCGACGCCGTCGGCAAGGGTCGGCGCGTGCTGATGGTGGACGACCTGCTCGCCACGGGCGGCACCATGGCGGCGGCATGCCGATTGGTCGAGGGCCTGGGCGGCGTGGTGGCGGGCACGAGTTTCCTCGTGGAACTGACGTTCCTCGGCGGCCGAGAGAAACTCGGCAAGCGCCGAACGGTTGCCCTGATCGGCTACGACAGCGAGTGACCTTGGCGCCGACGTAGCCGTTCGATGTGGATTTCCAGGACGGTCACGTCGCTGTGGCCGATGCCGGGAATGCGGGCCGCCTGGCCGAGGCTGGTCGGGCGGATGCGGGCGAACTTCTCGCGGGCCTCGTGGCGCAGTTGCGGCACGGAAGCGTAGTCCAGCCCGTCGGGTATGCGGCGCAGCTCCCGCCGGCGGAATCCCTCGACTTGTCGCGCCTGACGTTCAAGATACCCGGCATACTTGACTTCGATCTCCACCTGCTCGGCGGCCAGGGGTAACGCAGCCGTGAGGCGGGCCAGGTCGGCGTTGCGGCCGGCCAACTCCGTCAAGGTCATTTCCGGCCGTCGCAGCAACTCCGCGAAACTCTTCGATCCGTCGCGGCAGGCGGCCAGCGCCGCGGCGATCCGCTCCATGGCGGCCAGTTTCTCGTTCAGCAACCGTCGCCGCGGTTCATCGACAAGGCCCATCTCGTGCCCCAACGGCGTCAACCGCCGGTCGGCGTTGTCGTAACGCAGCAGCAGCCGGTACTCGGCCAGGCTCGTGAACAGCCGGTACGGTTCTTCGGCGCCCTTGGTCACCAGGTCGTCGATCATCACGCCGATGTAGGCCTGGTCGCGGCCCAGAACCACCGACTCCTGTCGCGCGACGTACCTGGCGGCGTTCAGCCCGGCCATCAGGCCCTGGCCGGCGGCCTCTTCGTAGCCGCTGGTGCCATTGATCTGCCCGGCCAGGAACAGCCCCGGCACGCGCTTGACCTGAAGGTCGCTCGTCAGTTGCGTCGGCGGGACAAAATCGTACTCGATGGCGTACCCGAACCGCAGAATCTCGGCCCGCTCGAGGCCCTCGATGGCCCGGACCATGGCCAGTTGCACGTCGGCCGGGACGCTCGTCGAGATGCCGTTGGCGTACACCCAATCGGTATCGCGGCCCTCGGGTTCCAGGAACACCTGGTGGCGGTCGTGGTCGGCGAAGCGGACGATCTTGGTCTCGATCGACGGGCAGTAGCGCGGCCCGGTGCTCTCGATCTGGCCGCTGTAGAGCGGCGCGCGGTGCAGGTTGTCGCGGAGCAACTGGTGCACACGTTCGTTGGTGTAGGCGATGAAGCACGGCGTCTGGTCGATGCGGAGGCGGACCGTCAGGAACGAAAACGGGACGATGTCGCCGTCGCCGTCCTGCCGCTGGAGCCGGTCGAAGTCGATGGTGCGGCGGTCGAGCCGGGGCGGGGTGCCGGTCTTCAGGCGTCCCAGCTCCAGGCCGAGGTCGCGCAGCGACGCCGACAGGGCGGTGGAGGGGGGTTCGTTGACGCGGCCGCCGGGCCAGACCCGCTCGCCGCAGTGCATGCGCCCGTTGAGGAATGTGCCGGGCGTAAGGATGACGGCCCGGGCTGCGAGGTCGCCGGTGACGGCCGTGGCGATGCCGCAGACGCGACCGTCGGCGACGAGCACGCGCATGGCCTCGTCGGCGACGATGTCGAGGTTCTCCTGCTCGCGCAGGCGCGTGAGCATCGCGCGGGCGTAGGCGTCGCGGTCGCTCTGGCACCGGGGGCCGCGGACGGCGGGGCCTTTGCTGCGATTCAGCAGGCGGAACTGGATGGCGGTCTGGTCGGCCACGAGGCCCATGGCGCCGCCCAGGGCGTCCACTTCCCGGACCACTTGCCCCTTGGCCAGGCCGCCGATGGCCGGATTGCAGCTCATCTGGGCGACAGTCTCGGGCGACAGGGTGACCAGGGCTGTCCGGGCCCCGAGCCGCGCGGCCGCCAGCGCCGCCTCGCACCCAGCATGGCCGCCTCCGGCGACGATGATGTCGTATGAGTGCTTCACAGGGGGCGTATTATAAGGCTATCGCCCCGGTCGGGGCACCAGAAAGTCTCGCCGCGGCAACAGTGGGGTGTGTCCGAGAATTCCGGCATATGCGGCAGTCGTTCGCCAGAGCGCGCATGGCGGTCGTTCGTTGTAGTGGACGGTCCTGGGCCTCAGGCTTTCTGGGTTAGTCCTAGGCGCGCCGGCACCCGAGGCCCGAAGGGCCGACAGTCAATAGCCGGCGGCGTGAGCCGCCGGAAACTGCCCCCGCGACGTGACTCGAGCCCCAACGGGGGCGGCAGTGCGGCAACGGCCATGCCTGACGGGGCAGGCATGGCACCACGACGGGCTTCCGGGACTCGTGGGCAGAATGCCCGGGCAAGGAGTATTGAGTGCTGCCAAAGTGGCAGTGTGCTGTGTCATGGATGTGGTTGTCTGCCATTCTGGCACGCCTCTGTTGTTGAGAGTCTGTCTGGGACGTGGAAAATGCGGTTTCTGGCATTGGCATGGGCTTTGCGAGTTAAGATAGGTAGAAGTTGGCCCTGAATAGGGTCGCGGCGAGTGGGGAGTGGTTGACAGACTCTTAGTGGAGGTGCGAGCCATGCCATTCGGACGGTTTTTCGATTCACCGAGGGGGCCGTTTGCCCAGTTGCAGCGAGAGATGAACCAGTTGTTCGATACGCTGGTGGCGCCGCGGTTGGCGGTGGCCCGGGGGCTGGTCGGTCGCACGTTCCCGCCGGTGAACGTTTATGACGACGGGGCGGCCCTGACGCTGGAGTGCGAGTTGCCGGGCATCGACCAGGAGAACCTGGAGCTGTACATTGCCGGCGACACGATGACCCTGAAGGGCGAGCGGCCGGAAGTGCGGTGCGACGAGAACGCGCGGATGCACATTCGAGAGCGCGGGTACGGGACGTTCAACCGGGCCATCACGTTGCCGGTGGACGTGGACGGCGACAAGGCCGAGGCGCGATTCGTCAATGGCGTGCTGCGGGTGACGGTGCCGAAGTCGCCGCAGGTGATGCCGAAGCAGGTGAAGGTGAAGACGGAGTAGCGGGCCTCGCGTCGATGTGCACAAGCGAGCGTGGAGCGTTCCTTATGCAGGGAGGACGTGCGATGAATACGAATGAGACGAGCAGGACGCCGGCGGTTCCGGAAGAGTACTTCCTGCCCCCGGTGGACGTAATGGAGACGGCGGACGAGCTGGTGCTGACGGCGGACATGCCGGGCGTGTCACCGGAGCAGTTGGACGTGACGGTGGAGGAGGGCGTGCTGACGCTTCACGGCCGGGTGTCGGCCGAGGAGGAGCCCGCCTCGCGGAAGACGGTGCAGCGGGAGTTCCTGACGGGCGACTACTACCGGCAGTTCCGCTTGCCGCGCGACTTCTCGGCCGAGGGGATCAACGCGTCGCTGAAGTCGGGCGTGGTGACGATCCGCATTGCCCGTGACGAGCGAAGCAAGCCGCGGCGCATTCCGGTTCAGGTGGAGCCGGCCGAGGCGGAGCGCCGCATCGAGGACAAGTCGGGCAGGTGAGCAAGGGGCGCAAAGGAGGTGAGGTGCTATGGATCTGGTGCCATGGAAGCGAGGTCGTGACGATTCGGCGCTGCAATCGCTGAGGAACGAGTTCAACAGGATCTTCGACCGTTTCTGGTCGGGCGAGCTGGAACCGCTGCACCTGGGCCGGTGGCTTCCGGCGGTGGACGTGTCGGAGACCGACAACGACGTGACCGTGCGGGCGGAGACGCCGGGGATCGATCCGAAGGACATCGAGGTATACGTCGAGGGGGATGTTCTGACGATCAAGGGCGAAAAGAAGGAAGAGACGGAGACGAAGGACCGCAATTTCCATCGCGTGGAACGGCAGTATGGCAGCTTCTCGCGGAGCATCCAGTTGCCGGCGAATGTTGAGGCGGACAAGGTGGAGGCCCAGGCGGCCAACGGCGTGTTGACGATCCGGCTGCCGAAGCAGGAGGACGAGAAGCGGAAGAAAGTTCAGATCAAGGCCGATTGATCCGCAGCGGGCGATCTGCCTGGAGGATTCGTTGGCGAGAACGCACCGAGCCGGGTCTCCGCAAGGGGGTCCGGCTCGGTGCATGAATGTGCAGTGTGGACGGCGTGTGCGGAGACGGCGCCGAAGGCGGTGCGGCTTGAACGGTTGCCGGAGGGGTGCTATACTCCGGAGGTCCTCTGTTCTGCTCGCGTGTAGTCGCAATGGAGAGACGCCAATGTCACCGAAGCGCCGCGATGTCAACGACGAGATGATCAAGCTGGCTCGTCGGATGAACCAGTTGATGGACGAGTGGAAGCACACGTCGTTCATGAGTGCGAGCGACGAGGCATGGCAACCGTCGGTGGACGTGATCGAGTGCGAGCACCGCGTGTGCGTGCTGGCGGACGTGGCGGGGATCGCTCGCGAGGCGATCCAGGTGGTCGTGCAGTGCGACACGGTGATCATCAGCGGCACACGGGTGCTTCCTGGGGCGGACCGGCAGAAGCTAGTGCATCAGCTTGAGCTGCCGCGAGGGCCGTTCCGTCGAGCGGTGGCACTGCCGTTCGAGGCGGAGTCGCTGCCGATGGAGATTGAGTACCACGACGGGCTGCTTCAGATCCACATTGACAAGCCAACCCCCTGAGACAGGACCAGCCATGAAACGCCAGCACGACGCGATGGACGGCCGAGAAGCGGACAGTCCTGAAACTTCATCGTCGAAGGTTTCCGCGGCGGATGCCGTTGTGGAGTCGCCGCAGGGCGACACGCTGCTGCTGATGCCGTTGCGGAACCTCGTGATCTTTCCTGGGATGGTTCAGACGCTGGCCGTGGGGCGTCCGAAGAGCCTGTCGTTGGTGCAGCAGGCGGCCTTGTCGGAGGACAAGCTGTTTGCGGTGTCGGCGCAGAAGGATTCGGAACAGGAGGATCCATCGTTCGAGGGCATCTACGACGTCGGCTGCGTGGTCCGCATGCTGAAGCTGATCAAGATGCCGGACGGGACGCAGACGACGTTGGTGCAGGGCGTGTCGCGGATTCGCCTGACGGAGGCGGTTGCGAGCGAACCGTGTTTCTCGGTGCGGTACGAGTCGCTTCGCGATGTGGTGGAGCCCGGCAAGCGGCTGGACGCTCTGGTGGTAACGGCGCGACAGTTGGTGGGGCGCCTGGCGGAACTGTCGTCGCAGGTGCCCGACGAGGCGACGATCGTTGTCAGCAACCTTCAGGACCCGGGACAGATCGCCGATTTCATTGTGGCCAATCTGAACTATGACGCCGACCGCAAGCAGATGTTCCTGGAAGAGTTGAACGTGCGCCGGCGGCTGGAGAAGGCCACCGAGCAAATCAGCCAGGAGATCGAGGTCCTGGAACTGGCAGGGAAGATCCAGGCCAACGTCAAAACGAGCCTCGACAAGACGCAGCGGGAGTATTTCCTGCGGGAGCAGTTGCGGGCGATCCAGGAAGAGCTGGGCGTGGAGGACGAGCGGAGCCGCGTGCTGGGCGACCTGCGCAAGCGACTGGACGCGGCGGCCTTGCCGGGCGAGGTCCGCAAGGAGGCCGACCGGGAGCTTCAGCGGCTGGAGGTCACGCCGGTTCAGGCGCCGGATTTCAACGTGTCGCGGACGTACCTGGAGTACCTGGCAGACCTGCCGTGGCAGCCGTCGACGCGTCCGCCGGCGGAGATCGAGCGGGCGGAGCGCGTTCTGGACGAGGACCACTACGGACTGGCGAAGGTGAAGAAGCGGATCGTGGAGTTCCTTGCGGTGAATCTGCTTCGCAAGGACGTGAAGGGGCCGATCCTGTGCCTGGCGGGCCCGCCGGGGGTGGGCAAGACGAGCCTGGGTCGTTCGGTGGCGCGGGCTACGGGGCGGCGGTTCGTGCGCGTGAGCCTGGGCGGCGTGCGGGACGAGGCGGAGATTCGCGGGCATCGGCGGACGTATGTCGGCGCGCTGCCG
>Ga0123329_1000683_pt1 | contig 33958 bp, 30 predicted proteins | sample BioC12SIPDNA_FD_89703 | JGI IMG/M metagenome (GOLD analysis project Ga0123329, IMG submission 89703) | Anaerobic biogas reactor microbial communites from Washington, USA - Biogas_R1_B C12 SIP DNA | ecosystem: Engineered > Bioreactor > Anaerobic > Unclassified | place: Washington, USA | collected...
CGCTGATCGGCATGTTGATGTTCGGCAACCTGGTGCGTGAGGCCGGTGTCGTCGAGCGCATCAATCAGGCTGCACAGAACGAGATCGCCAACATCGTCACGACTTTTCTGGGCATCACCATCGGCTCGACCATGGTGGCTGACAAGTTCCTGCAGTGGGACACCATCAAGATCATCATCCTTGGCCTGGTGGCCTTTATCCTCGACACGGCGGCTGGCGTGCTGTTCGGCAAGCTCATGAACCTGTTGTCGGGCGGCAAGCTCAACCCGCTGCTGGGCGGTTGTGGCATCTCAGCGTTTCCCATGTCGGCACGTGTGGTGCAAAAGATCGGTCACGACGAAGACTATACGAACTTTTTGCTGATGCACGCCATGGCCTCGAATACCTCTGGGCAGGTGGCATCGGTGATGGCAGGTGGCGTTGTGCTGGCCATTTTGGGCAGCTAGAACGCAACTTGCGCTGGGACTATCGAGGCCGGGCACCACGCCCGGCCTCTTGCTGTGGTTGACGCAGCGGCGTTCGGCTACGATAATGAGGTTGAGCGGCCTGGGGGCCGCGACCGGCACCGTCCTCATGTGGCCACTGGGAGGTAAAGCGCCATGCTCGATGGTATCCGCATCTATGGTGACCTGGCCCTGGTGACTGGCAGCGGCAACCCCGAACTGGCCACAGAGATCGGAGAGGCGCTGGGACAGCCCCTGCTCAAGCGTTCGATCACCGTCTTTCCCAACGACAACATCTTTGTGCAGTTTGAAGAGACGGTGCGCTCGCGTGATGTTTTTGTCATTCAGCCAACGTGCCGTCCCGTCAACTACAACTTGATGGAACTGCTCATCCTCATCCACACGGCAAGGCGCGCCTCTGCAGGGCGCATCACCGCGGTGATGCCCTTTTACGCCTATGCTCGCAGCGACAAGAAAGACATGCCCCGTGTACCCATCACCGCCAAGCTGGTGGCTGACCTGATCCAGACAGCGGGGGCTGACCGCTTCATGTGCGTCGACCTGCACGCCGGGCAGATTCAGGGCTTTTTCGATATGCCTGGCGACGAACTCACTGCATTTCCCTTCTTGGCGCGGCACATCGAGCACTTGAGCATCCCCAATCTGACGGTGCTGTCAGCCGACCTGGGGTTCGCCAAGAAGGCGCGCAATATCGCCGAGATGCTGCATGTGCCCGTGGCGTTCATCGAAAAACGACGACAGGGCACGCAGACCGAAAGTTTGAATGTCATCGGTGAAGTGTGTGGGCGCAATGTGCTGATTGTAGATGACGAGGTGGATGGCGCCGGCACCATGGCTGGGGCAGCGGCTGAGCTCAGGAGAGAGGGCGCTCGTGACATCTATGCCTGCTTTGTACATCCCACCTTTTCAGCGGGCGCCGTCGAGCGTCTACAAAAGGCTGAGCTGACGCGCATCGTTACCACCAACACTGAACCTATCCCGCGAGAAGCGCGGCTGGCGCTGCCCAATCTCGAGGTAATCCATCTGGGGCCATGGCTTGCCTGTGTGATCGACGCAGTGCACCGCGGGCTTTCGGTGGGTGAAACGCTGACTGACTACTATGCCCGTTGTGCAGATGTCTGATCATTACCGGTTTTCAGGTGCCTGATGTTCACGCGTGACCTTTCGTCGCTCGTGGTATAATACCGCTTCAACACCGCGTACTGTGGGGTAATGCGTCGTGCTCCAACTCCTCAAGAAACTATTCGGCGATCCTAGTGCTCGCGAGATCGCGAAACTACAGGGTCTAGTCGAGAGCATCAACGCGCTCGAGCCCGAGATGCAGGCTATGGCTGATGAAGACTTTCCGGCCATGACGGCACGCCTTCGCCAGCAGGTGCAAGAGGTTACGGCGGGCCTTACCGAGCAGATCCGCGCGTTGCAGGCGCAACTCGACCGCGAAGCCGACGATGACGAACGGCGTCACTTGCGCCAGCAGATCGCTGATCTGCGCGATCAGCAGGACGAATCTGAGCGTGGGGTCCTAGACGAGATCCTGCCGCAAGCCTTTGCTGCGGTGCGCGAGTGCAGTCTGCGCAGGCTCGGCCTGCGACCCTTTGACGAACAGCTTATCGGTGGCATGGTGCTCCACCGCAATGCCATCGCAGAAATGAAGACCGGTGAAGGCAAGACGTTGGTGGCTACTCTGCCACTCTATCTCGCCGCCCTGACGGGTCGTGGTGCGCACCTCGTTACGCCGAACGACTACCTCAGCAAGTACGGCGTGCAGTGGATGGGACCACTCTATGATCTGTTGGGCCTGCAGGTGGCCGTTATCCAGTCACAGGGGCAGGATCCTTCTCTCTCCTCGTTCGTCTACGACCCTGCGTATGCCGCCGCTGACGATCGCTATCACCATTTGCGGCCATGTGCGCGTGCCGAGGCGTATCTGGCTGATATCACCTATGGCACTAACCACGAGTTCGGCTTTGACTACTTGCGCGACAACATGGTCCAGGATATCGGCCAGTGCGTGCAGCGTGAGCTGTACTATGCTATCGTGGATGAGGTGGATAACATCCTCATCGATGAGGCGCGTACACCGCTGATCATCTCGGGTGAGGCGCAGGAATCGGCCGACTCGTACCGTGTATTTGCCGAGATTGTGGCGCGGTTGTCAGAGGGTGATGACTATACCGTCGACGAAAAGCGTACCACCGTGACCATTACCGACCAGGGCATTGGCAGGGTTGAGCGCGCCCTGGGCATCGATAATCTGTACGACGAAGCAAACTTTCATCTCACGCCATACCTCGAGAACGCCCTCAAAGCCCAGGCGCTGTTCGCTCGCGACCGAGATTATGTGGTGTCAGACTCGGGCGAAGTGATCATCGTCGACGGCTTTACCGGACGGCTGATGTATGGTCGGCGCTACTCGGAGGGCCTTCATCAGGCTATCGAGGCCAAGGAGGGCGTGCGCGTTCAGCGTGAGAGTCTCACTCTGGCGACGATCACCTTCCAGAACTATTTCCGCATGTACCGACGCCTCGCCGGCATGACGGGCACGGCCGAAACCGAGGCAGAGGAATTCCGCACCATCTACGATCTGGACGTGGTGGTGGTTCCCACGCACCGTCCGATCATCCGTGTCGATCACCCCGATGTGGTCTACAAGTCTGCCGAGGCCAAATACCGAGCGGCACTGCAAGAGATTCAGGAACGACATAGCGCAGGCCAACCAGTGTTGGTGGGCACGCTGGCCATTGAGACCTCAGAGATGCTCTCGGCTCGCATGCGGCGCATGGGTATTCCTCACCAGGTGCTGAACGCCAAACAGCACGAGCGCGAGGCGCAGGTGATCGCTCAGGCGGGCCAACCTGGGGCAGTGACCATTGCCACCAACATGGCCGGCCGCGGTGTTGACATTCTGCTGGGCGGCAACCCTGAAGGCCTTGCCCGCGACAGGCTGCGGCGCCAGGGGATCGATCTGGAGAGCGTCGACCCAGACGTCTGGAAGACCACGCTGATCGAGGCTGAAGCGCAGTGCCGTGCCGATCGTGAGAAGGTCTTGCAGGCTGGTGGGCTGCATGTTCTGGGCACTGAGCGGTACGAGGCGCGGCGCATCGACAATCAGTTGCGCGGGCGTGCTGGGCGTCAGGGTGACCCTGGTTCGTCGCGTTTCTATGTCTCCTTGGAAGACGACCTTATGATGCGCTTTGGCGGGCCCGCGGTGGCGCGCCTGATGGACCGCCTGGGGGCGGATGAGGATATCCCCATCGAGCATGATATGGTCACCAAGGCGATCTCGAACGCCCAAGTGCGTGTCGAAGGGCACAACTTTGACATGCGCAAGCACCTGCTCGAGTACGATGATGTCGTTAACCAGCAGCGGCAGGTGATCTACGATCAACGGCGCCTCATCCTCACTGAGGTCAACCTGCGCTCGGTCGCATGGGATATCCTTACCGAGGCGCTCGAAGGCTGGACGGAGCAGTTCACTCAGGGATACGAAGAAGATTGGCAGCTTGAGGAGCTACATCAGCAGGTTGATCGCTTGGTGCACCTGCCTTCAGGCCATCATGCCCAAGACTGGGAGGGACGCTCGCGGGATCAGATCATCGCAGATATCTGCGCTCACGCTCAGGTCACCTATGATGCGCGTGAGAACGAGCTCGGGGCCGAGCTGATGCGACAGGTCGAGCGCATGATCATGCTGCGCGCCATCGATCGTCACTGGGTGACGCATCTGACTAACCTGGATGAGCTGCGTGAAGGGATCGGCCTGCGCGCCGTGGGTCAGCGGAACCCGTTGGTAGAGTACAAGCGCGAGGCCTTTGATGCCTTTGGCGACCTGCTTGACGCGATCAAGTCAGAGGTTGCCACGATGCTGCTCAACGTGCGTTTGGCCACGCCGCAGCCGCGCCCGGCGGTGCGAGCTCAGCCTGCGAGAGCTGGTGCCGACAGCGGCGAGACGATCCATCGCGCCAAGATCGGCCGCAATGCGCCGTGCCCCTGTGGCAGCGGCAAAAAGTACAAACAGTGCTGTCTGCTCGAGAACCTGACTCCCGAAGAGGCACTGGCCAAGGGCATCAAAGAAGGGCGCGTGCAGCGGCAGGCGGCTCGCCGCTGACTGTCAGCCCAGGTCGACGGCCGTGGCGTCGCCATACAGCGAGTCCAGAATCAACAGCCGGCCACGTAAGAGCATCGACCGGTTTGACAGCAACTTGGCGCACTCCTGCAGCATCCAGGCAGCCACCAACATGGGCGTGGGGGTAGGCGTGCCGGTCTCGTTTTCGACGCCATGATCCTGTGGCGGCACGTCGCCATAGATCGCCTCTAGCCCGGGATCGTCCGGCAAGATCGTCATGACCTGGCCCGTCCATCCGGCAATGGCGCCGTGAATCAGCGGCAGGCTGCAATGTCGTGCGGCACGCTGGAGGACAATCCGCGCGTAGATACTATCGAGGGCGTCGAGTACCACACTCGCACCATCCAGCAGGTGACGGGCATTTGTCTCCGTCAGGTGCATATCGAGCGGCTCAATGTCGACAGCGCCGTTGACGCCACGCAGGTGCTCCGCCAGCGCCGAGGCCTTGGGGTGCCCCAGAGTGTGCTCAGTGCATCCGAGTTGACGGTTGAGATTGCTGCCCTGAAAGACGTCGCCATCGATCAGGCGAAGACGCCCGATACCGAGGCGGCACAGGCCTTCAGCCAACCAGCCGCCCAGACCGCCGCAGCCGACCACCACTGCTGTGGCGCGCCGGAAAGCCAACTGCCCGTCGATGCCCAGCGTACCGATGTTGCGCCCATACCGTTCGGGGACGATGCCGCGCTCAAGCAGGGTGATTTCGGCCTCACGGCGAGTGAGGCCAGTCTCTGCTGCAAACCGACTGATCTGCTCAAGGCTCGTCGCGCTGCTAGCCGTGGAGTGCGCCCCTAAAGACGCTGATACGGGATCCAACCTGTCATTGCAGGTGTTAGCGTGCGGCATGGCTATACTCACGATCGTTTGGCTCAGGCTGGCATACTGGGCAGATATGTGTGCCGCGGCTGCCGACCACCAGCCGGGTGATCAGATGACCACAGCGTGAGCAGGGCTGATCGGTGCGCCCGTAGACAGCCAGCTGTGGCCCATGCTCGCCCTTGCCGTCAAGGGCATTGCGATAGTCGCGCAGCGTGGTGCCGCCAGCTGCAATGGCCTCACCCAGCACCGCGCGTATGCTGTCAAGCAACGCGTCTGCCTCAGGCCGCGAGATGGCGCTTGAGCACTCACTAGGGTGGATTCGCGCGCGCCAAAGCGCCTCATCGACATAGATGTTGCCCAGGCCCGCCAAAAAACGCTGGTCGAGCAGCAGCGGCTTGATCTGACGATGACGACCCTGCAGCATGGTGTGCCAGCGCTCAGGCGTCAGCGAACCATCCAGAGGTTCGGGGCCAAGCCCTGCGAGCACGGTCTCTCGCCTGGGCGTCAGGTAGATCCGCCCAAACTTGCGGACATCGACGAACAAAAGCCCTGCCCCGCTGGCAAACCGCCAGACGACCTGCACATGCGGCTCGACATTTGCTGCGAGGGTAGAGGGATCGCCCACAAGGAGCCGCCCCGTCATCCGAAGATGAATAATCAGCCAGTCCGGTGGTAGTGAGACGACGATAAGCTTGGCGCGCCGCTCGACTGAAGCGATGGCGCGCCCCTGTACGTGCTCGGCAAAGGCCTGGGGGGTATGCGTGGCGAGCGTGCGAGGCCAGTTGACCGTTGTATGGACAATCTGCTGTCCAACGATGCAGTGCGTCAGCTGTCGAACGATCGTTTCGACCTCAGGGAGCTCGGGCATGCATCAGCTCCAGAGGGGGGGGGCACAGCGTTGATCCAACTCGGGCGCCTACGAGCGTAGACGTCGACGCATGAGCTTCGGGCTCGCGCGGCTGGAGGCCGAGGCTGATACGCCACTCGGCATCGAGCTGGTCAAGGCCAAAGCCGTAGACACGCTGTAGGGCATCCTCCTGGAGCGAGCCCCTGGCGAACTCGACCAACAGCGCGCGCATGTTGTTGCGGCCGTATGTCTGCAGCAGATAGTCGACGACCGAATAGGCTGCGCCATAGTAGAGATCGACCTGTTCGGCCTGGCCAGAGTAGCTGGACATGGAGCGCACCGTCAAGAGTGCATCCTGCTCGATCGCGCGATCGAGCGCTATTTGGTTGGCGCGAGGCAGTTCGCCCTCGGCGTACATTGCCAGACCCTCGTCGAGCCAGCGCGGTAGGCCAGCATAGGGGTTGTCGGTGGCGAGCCCAACGATGAGGTGACTCAACTCGTGGGCCAGCGTCAGCTCGACGTTATCATCCGACCCCAATAACAGCAGCGTGTCGTCAGACATGGCCACGCCTAGCGTCGTCACCATGCTGTCGTACACCTCGGACCGTTGCGACAGGGCGCCACTCATGTCGCGCGGCGAGTTGTACAAGTACACCTGCAGTCGGCGGTCAGTCGCCACACCCACATCATTCGAAAGCCGAGCCTGGGCCTGTTGAGCGGACACAAGCAAGTCGGCGGCCTGCCGGCCAGCGTTGCCATAGTAGTGCAGGTCTACCACGGAGCCGCTCAGAGATCGCCAACTGAAACGATCGTCGGCGTAGGTGATGCGCATCACCGGGGTGGTATAGACCGTTCCGTCGGTGAACTCTAGCCGCCAGTAGGCACGCAACACCTCCCCTGGCGCAAATTGCCCTGGTTCGAGCTCTTCGACGTGCTCCACGGTGAGGCCGTTCCCCTGTTCAAAGACAGGATAGATTCTGCGCCATAGAGGCTTTGCGTCGAGGCCGTAGTAGAGCACCAGGCGTTCCACTGGCTGCGGAGCTGTGAGCTCAAGCTCAAAGTAGAGCGCCTCGGAAAACGAGTAGCTCAGCTCGTTCAGCGTGATCTGAACGTCGCCAGGTGTCTGCGCAGCCACCGGCACGACGCTGATGAGTAGGCATAGCGCCAGAGCCAGTGACCACGTCAAAGCGTGACGCTTAGCGGGTGGGGTGGGCAGGCAGATCGCTGATTTGGACATGGATATACTTGGTGCCCTCTTCGATCAGCAGGTTTGGGATGTCGTCGATGATCGGGTACTTGCGGCTGCAGTCTGGATTGGTGCACACCAGCCAGTGCTCACCAATGAGCTGCAGTTTGGTGCGGCACGAGGGGCACACCAGAATGGCCAAAAGTTCCTCACTGATCATGGTCAGGGGCTCCTTCTTGTGACATTTGTTGCAGTATAGCACGCGCGAGTCGAGGCTCAAACCGCTTTTTGCGCACAGGCTATGGGGCTGCTATACTCTTTTGTCGGACATCTGTCCACCCAAATCTAGCACGCTCTCTGATCCAAGGCGCCGTGCCGGCCTATACCGGTTCGCCGCGGGCCGAAGGGGGCGGGTGTACAACGGAAGGAGAATCCATGTCAGTCGTCACGATGAAGGAATTGCTCGAGGCGGGCGTTCACTTTGGGCACCGCAGCCGCCGGTGGAACCCCAAAATGCGCTCATACATCTTTACCGAGCGCAATGGCATCCACATCATCGACCTCCAACAGACCATCACCAATCTTCAGACCGCTTACGATTTTGTGCGTGATCTGGTGGCTGAGGGGGGCAGCATCATCTTTGTGGGCACCAAGCGGCAAGCCCAAGAGAACGTCACTGCGCAGGCGCAGCGCTGCGGCATGCCCTACATTACGCATCGTTGGCTTGGTGGCACGCTGACGAACTTTCGCACTATTCGCTCGCGCGTCGAGACGATGCTCGAGCTCGAAGAGCAGCGCGCCGATGGTACGCTCGATCGCTTGCCCAAAAAAGAAGCCATGGTCAAGCTGCGTGAGCTATCCAAACTGCAGCGTCGTCTGGGCGGTTTGCGTAACCTCAATCGCTTGCCAGAAGCGATCTTTGTCACTGATGTGACCGAGGAACAGATTGCCGTACACGAGGCTGCACGCCTCAACATCCCGGTGGTCGCGATCGTCGACACCAACTGCAATCCCGACATGGTCGACCACGTCATCCCCGCCAACGATGACGCCATTCGTGCGGTGCTGCTCATCTCCTCCAAGATCGCCGACGCGGTCATCGAGGGGCAGCAGATGCGCGGTGTAATGATGGCCGAAGACGGCGAGGACTATGACGAGACGGACGTGCCGCCGGCCGTCGATCTTGGCGCTGACGACTATGAAGACAGTGATGACGATGATAGCGATATCATCATCATCGATGACGAGGACGAGGAATAGCCTCTTCACCTGGGAGATCACCCGAACGGAAGATCAAGCCCAGGCGCCCCAGGCCTGGGCTTGACAGAATCAGGCTGTTGAGAATTGGGTTTGCGCCCGTACGGCGCGGCAGGATCGCCCAATGCGCCGACCTAGCAGAACGAGGATGTGCACCATGGCAATCACAACCGAGATGATCAAGCAGCTCCGTGAGCTCACTCAGGCGGGTGTGCTCGACTGCAAGCGTGCTTTGGAGGAGAATGACGGCGACTTTGAGAAGGCTGCCGAGTACCTCAAGCAAAAGGGACTGGCCGCTGCGGCGAAAAAGGCCGATCGCGCCGCCGTCGATGGTCGCATCGAGGCGTACGTGCACCCCGGTGACAAGCTGGCCGCTATGGTCGAGGTGAACTGCGAGACGGATTTTGTGGCGCGTACTGAAGCCTTTCAGGCCTTTTGCCACGATGTAGCCATGCAGGTTGCCGCGGTGGCGCCGCGGTGGGTCTCGCGCGAGGATCTTTCGGCAGGGGAATTGGCCGAGATCAAGGCCGAGTTCGAGAAAGAGGCTGCCAGCGGGAACAAGCCGGCACACATCGTCGAGCGGATCATCGAGGGAAAGCTGAACAAGTTCTACGCAGAGACCTGTCTGCTTGAGCAACCCTTTGTCAAGGATGATTCCAGGACCATACAGCAACTGCTCACAGAGACCATCGCCAAGCTGGGCGAGAACATCAAAATCGCTCGCTTTGCCCGTTTCCAGATCGAGAGCTAATCGGACCGGCCCGCAAGGGCCGGTCGTGCTAAGGGGGACTGGATGGCAGCACAGTACAAGCGTGTTCTGCTCAAGCTCTCTGGCGAGGCGCTGTGTGGGCCTTCGGGCTTTGGCGTCGATCCTTCAACGGTGGATCTGGTCGCTGAGCAGGTGGTGCGGGCCTATGAACTCGGTGTCGAGATGGCCCTGGTCATCGGCGCCGGCAATATCTGGCGTGGGGGCGATGCGCAGGCCCGTGGTATGGAACGGGCGACAGCCGATTACATGGGCATGCTCGGCACCGTCATCAATGCGATGGCGCTGCAAGACGCCCTCGAGCGTATGGGCGTGGTAACGCGTGTGCAGACGGCCATTGAGATGCGAGACGTTGCCGAGCCGTATATTCGTCGACGAGCCATCCGCCATCTCGAAAAGGGCCGTGTGGTCATCTTTGGCGCCGGCACAGGCAACCCGTTCTTTACTACAGATACGGCAGCTGCGTTGCGTGCCATGGAGATCGGTGCAGAGGTGCTGCTCAAGGCCACCAAGGTCGACGGCGTCTATGACAAAGACCCTCTCAAGTTCGCCGGCGCGCAACGCTTTGAGCAGCTGTCTTTTCTTGAGGCGCTCAACATGGGCGTCAAGGTGATGGATAGCACGGCCCTGTCGCTATGTATGGATAACAATCTGCCGATCATGGTGTTTCGTCTCGAGCCCCCCGACAGCCTGTCTCGGGCCATCGCAGGCGAGCCGATCGGCACCCTGGTGTCTGCCTAGGCGTGACGCCAGGTACTACCCCCATCCATGGAGGTAAGCATGATTGACGAGCTTTTGTTTGAGGGTGAGGAGCGCATGGATGGCGCCGTGGTAGCGCTGCGCGCCGACCTACTCAAAGTGCGTACCGGGCGCGCCTCGCCGGCCCTGATCGAGGATCTGCGCGTTGAGGCCTACGGCGTGACCATGCCCTTGAACCAGATGGCCACTATCGCAGCCCCAGAGCCACGTTTGCTCACGGTGCGCCCGTGGGATGCTCACAACATCGGTGCCATAGAGAAGGCTATTCAGAAGTCCGATCTGGGGTTGACGCCCAACAACGATGGCCGCATCATCCGACTCAATATCCCGAGCCTGACTGATGAGCGTCGTCGCGACCTGGCGAGGTTGGTCAGCCGCCGCGTCGAAGAGGCCCGCGTTGCGCTGCGGAATGTGCGTCGTGATGTGTTGCGCGACCTGGAGCGTCTGCAGAAAGACGGCGAGATCACTGAGGACGATCTGTACACGACTCGCGATAGGTTGCAGAAACTGACTGACGAGTACGTGGGTAAGGTTGACGAGCTCGGCAAGCAGAAAGAAGCCGAGATCACCGAGGTCTAGCGTGTCAGAGCAACCGGCACTATACCGTGTGCCGCAGCATGTCGGCATCATCATGGACGGCAATGGGCGCTGGGCACAGCAGCGTGGTCTGCCGCGCAGTGCCGGGCATCGGGCTGGCACCGAGAACCTGCGGCGAGTGATTGAGGCCGCTGTCGAGTTCGCCGTGCCCATCCTGACGCTGTATGCATTCTCAACAGAGAACTGGAAGCGGCCGAGACAAGAGGTCGACGCGTTGATGTCGCTCATGTCTGCGGCCCTTCGCGATGAGTTGGGAAAGCTGCACGCGAATGGTGTGCGCATCCGCCATATCGGTGCCGAACAAGGCGTGCCTCGCCTGCTGCTAACGGGCATCCGGCACGCTGAAACGCTCACGCAGCACAATCAGCGGTTGCAGCTTAACGTCGCCTTCAACTATGGAGGCCGTGCTGACATCGTGCAGGCGGTGCGCACGCTCGTTGAGCGTGGGATCAGCCCCGCGCAGATCGACGAGCAGGCCATCGCCGAGGTGCTCAGCACCGCTGGGCTCCCCGACGTAGACCTCATCATCCGTACCGCCGGTGAAATGCGCCTCAGCAATTTTCTGATCTGGGAGGCTGCCTACGCCGAGTACTACAGTACGGTGGTCTACTGGCCTGATTTTGATCGTGAGGAGCTTCTGAAGGCGCTGCTTGCGTACCAGGCTCGTGAACGACGATATGGCGGACTGAATCAGTGAAGCAGCTGCGATTGGCTGCTTTGCCCGGCGCAAGGAAGGTGGGATGCTCTCAAAGCGGGTGCTGAGCGCCTGTGTGCTGTTGCCTCTGGTGGTCCTGGTGGTCTGGCTCGGTGGGTATGCGCTTGCCGTGGGCATCGCCCTGGTGGCCGTGCTGGCGTCGAATGAGGTGCTCGCACTGATGCAGCCCCTCGGCGCAGCACCGGCAAGGGGAGTGGTGTTGCCGACGGCCGTCCTTCTGATCGCAGATGCCGTTTGGCCGCAACTTGCCATGCTGCAGTGGGTTGTGCTGGGCCTGCCATTGGTGCTGCTCGCTATTGAGGTGGGCAGCCACAACCGCACTGGTTCGGCGCTGAGTTGGGCCGTGGGCGTGGCGGCGCCTCTGTATGTGGCTTATGCCCTCAGCTTTTTCGTGCGATTGCGAGCTGGTGAACAGGGGCTCTGGTGGCTGGTGCTGAGCTTGGTGGGCACCTGGGTCAGCGATTCGGGCGCCTATTTCGTCGGGGTGCGCTGGGGCCGTCGCCGCCTCTCTGAGAGCATCAGCCCCAAGAAGAGCTGGGAAGGCGTCTGGGGCGGAATCCTCGGCGCTTTGGTGTTTGTGGTGCCCTTTGCCGTATTGGTGCTTGGAGTGGCCTGGTGGGTGGCGGTGCTGCTTGCCCTTGTCCTGGTGACTGTTGCCACCATTGGAGACCTGGGAGAGTCGGTGCTCAAGCGCCAGGCTGGTGTCAAAGATTCGAGCCAACTCATCCCGGGCCACGGGGGCATGCTCGATCGCGTTGATAGCCTTCTTTTCGTGGTGCCAGTGATGTACATCGCCAGTCTGGTGATTTCAGGACTATAGCTCCTCATGATCTCCATGATCCCCGATCTCCTGGTGCGGGCGCTGGAGCTGGGCAACCTGATCCTTTCCTCGGTCAATGCCGTCATCGGGTTCTCGCTCTTTATCTATGTGCTCACCAATAATCTACGCAGCTCAGTGGCGAGGGCGTTCTGTGCGCTGATCGCCTTTGTGGCGGCCGTGTACAGCGCCGATGTGCTGATGGCCGGCGCAGTGACCCGCGAGGCTGCCGAGTTTTGGTTGCGCGCCCAGTGGCTGGGCATTGCCATGGTTCCAGCCGCCTACCTTCATTTTTCCGATGCTCTGCTCAGCAGTATGTACCGCTCACCGCGGCGCAACTGGGGGGTGGCGTTGGCCTATGCCCTCGGTGTGGTGGCCCTGTTGTTCACCTTCGGTAGCGACCTCATCGTAGGGCGGCTCACCGAGCAGGGCAACATCCTGCACCTCACGCCTGGCCCCTTCTTTTGGGCGTTTGCCATGTACTATGCGGTAACCAGCGTCAGCGGCTGGGTCAATATCAGCCGTGCGCGTAGCCTCTGCCTCACCACCACATCTCGTCGGCGTATGTCTTACCTGATGCTGGCCTTTGTAGCGCCCTCTCTGGGCGTCTTTCCTTACTTGCTGATTCCGACGGCCGCTCAGGTCCTCACGCCGCGCGTCGTGTCGGTGCTGACGCTCCTGGGCAACCTCGGCATTGCGCTGATGACGGTGGTTATCGGCTACATCGTGGCCTATCAGGGCGTGCTCCTGCCCGATCGCGTGGTCAAGCATCGCCTTGTTCACTTTATGCTGAGGGGCCCACTGGTGGCGGCCATCGCGATCTCGCTGATGCTGGCTGTACCGCGCGTCTCCTCGGTGTTTGGCTTGGATCGTGACACTGTGCTGATCTTTGCCGTCGCTGGCTCGATCGTCGTGATGCAGGTGCTGATCAACCTGGGCAAGCCAGCTCTCGATCGCCTGCTCTACCGCGCGGATCGCGAAGAGGTCAACCGCATTCAGCGCCTCGAGGAGCACCTGCTGACTACGACCGACCTCGAGCAGATTCTCGAGAACACGCTACTTTCGCTCTGTGAGCTACTGCGAGCCACATCTGGTTTTGTGGTGACCATGCAGAATGGCGAGCTGGCTACGCGCGTCTCGTGCGGCACACCGCCAGCCACAACCGCTTTCGTCACGCAAGGTACTTTGGGGGTACTGCTACAGCAGTTGTCGGCGAGCCGTATGGATGACTTTGTGGGCAACGAGGACTTTGTGCAGGCTGACGGGCACTGGCTGGTGCCGCTCAAGAGCCGTGCAGATGGCTCTATGCTGGGCATCCTGGGCTTGCGCGCCACCAACGGCCAGGCCCGATTCAGCGATGAAGAGCTAGAGAGCGCCTATGGCCTCGTCAGCCGTGCCGAGCTGGCGCTGGAAGATATGCGGCTGCAGCAGCGTATCTTTGGGCTGTTGGGCGGCATCGATCAGGAGCTCTCACAGATTCAGCGATGGCGGTCGGCTCCTGTATATGCTGGTGAGCGGGGGGCGTTGCAGCAGCTCGATATCGATCCCGCTGCCGCGCCTGGCTTCGTCCAGGCCGTAAAAGAGGCCCTCGCCCAGTTCTGGGGGGGGCCCAAGCTCAGCAGGAGCCCTCTCATCCGCATGCGCGTGGTCACCGAACGTCTGCCGGCGCATGACGGCGTGCCCGCACGGGCGATGCGCTCTGTGCTGCAAGAAGCCATCGAACGGCTCAGGCCAGATGGCCACCGCAGCCTCACCGCCAGTGAGTGGACGCTATACAACATCCTGGAGATGCGCTTTGTGCAGGGGTTGCGTATTCGCGATATCGCCGCGCGACTGGCGATGAGCGAGTCGGATTACTATCGTAAGCAGCGTGTGGCCATCGAAGAAGTGGCTGATACCCTGGCACAAATGGAGCGCACCTTGGCTCAGCGCGAGGCTACAGACTCGGGCGAGAACGCGTAAAAGCGCGTTGGCCCGTAGACGTACAGTGGCACGTATGCTCGACAGGCATCCAGGCGGGCAGGCGTCAACGGGCCACCCGCAGCGCCAACATAGACGTGAGTGACCCCGCGCGACGCCAGTTGGCGCAGTAGGTCTGGTGCACACAAGTCAAACGCCTCTTCAACTGCGATGGCCAACTGGTTTGCCTCGTCAAAGCGCTGGCGCCCTCCCTGGATATACAGGGCATTTGGCAAGGTAACGGCGCAACTCCCCAGCAGCGGCAGCCACCAGCCGGCGTCACTACCGCGACGCGCCGTGTTGGTCCAGTGAGTGCTGTTGACGAGCACCAGCGCATCTTCTGGCAGATGCTGGCGGGCCCAGGCCGCAGCAGTGAGGTCATCTGGTGTGGCGAGCACTGTGCCAGGGTTGATCACGTCGACGTGGAGCCAGGCACCCCACAGTGAGAGGCCGAGCGCTACTGCAAGGCCGGCGAGCCTGAGCCCTCGGATTCGCGCTTTAACGCCTGATCGCCGCTCAATCCAGTGGAGCATCTCTGCTACAAGCCAGCCGACCAACACCCCCACTGGCAGCCAATAGGCAATGGCGACCGTGGTATTATTCACCAGCCAGAGGTCTGGCAGGCCGATCCAGTGCAGATTGGGCACCAGCACTGACAGGCCTGCCCATAGCCCCAGGGCCGCGACGCTCCAACGGCGGCGCAGCACTGCGCCCACAAGCCCAGCACCAGCGGCACCCAGCAGCAGTGGCGACCAGCGATATGCCATCAGAGCCCATGGCCAGGCGTCATCTGCAGCAGGTGCAGTCACTAGGGTGCCATAGTAGGCTGAGAACTGGGCTACAAAAGGGCCCAGGAGCCGCCCCAGCCAGGGTGCGGTTGCCAACAGCGCGGCGCTGACGGCCAGGGCAGCAGGCGAGAGCCTCGCCCAGCGGCGATGGACCAGCAGCCGCAGCAGCAGCACCAGACCCCAGGGTACGAGTAGGGCTAGGATGCGATAGTGCGTCAACAGCAGGGCGCCCACAAGCAAACCGGTAGACACCACAAGGCGCCAGCCAGGCCTTTGGGCCGATGCCAGTCGCCAGATGGAGGGCATTGCACCGGCAGCTAGCAGCAAGCCGGCCATCTGTGGGTAGCGCCCCCAACTTGCATAGTAGGCAGGCATGTATGACCAGCACCCGACGACGATGGCGCCGATCACTGCAGCTCTGTGGCTGCTCCCTAACCCCTTGGCGAGCGCATAGACGCCAACTGGAGCCAGAGCCAGTGCCCCCTGTCCCGCGATCAACACCGCCTCATGACCGGTGATACCAGCAACTTGGCGCAGCGCGGCGGCAAGGGCATGGAACCCAAAGTGGTAGTAAAAGCCCGGCAACGCCACAAACCGTCCACCATCAGCGGGCAGCCCCTGTGCCTCGACGATGAGCTGGGTGATCGCGGTATGGTGCAGCGAGTCGACCCAGTTAGGTAACACCAGCTCACGGACATTCAGCAGGCGGACGGCCAGCGAGAGCGCCGTCACACTGACGAGCAGGCAGGTGGTTGGCGCCCGCAACGCCGCAAGCCATTTGAGACGTATGTGACGATTGCAGATGAGGCCCGCAGCTGTAGCGGCCAGAGAAAGTGCAAGCACCATCCAGATGACCAAGGGGCCATATGGAGCTCCGAGCGTCGCCAGCCAAAGGAGCGCCAGTGGCCATGTCGCCAACGAAAGAGGCAGTGCCAGGTAAAGCGGCCGCTTGAGCCACAGGCACAGTGCCAGGCCAGGCGTCGTCAGCAAGAGGCCCAGGCACGCGAGGGGCCAGGCCCAGCCGTCGAGCAGGCGAGCCAGATCGGCCAACGCATCAGTGAAGCGATAGCGGTGACTCGCGGCCATGACCAGATCGCCGCCGATGGCCTGCCCTGCGGCCCGTAACTCTCCGTGGGCATAGGCCTCCTCGCGGCTGGCCCAAAGTGATATGGCGGCAGGCTGGTTGCTCCAAAAGTCGGCGCGGTAAGCGATCATACGAGAGCGGCGCAGCTCTGGGATAGTCAGCCGCACGCGGCTGTTGTGTGCCAGGTGCGCGATCGGTTGGCATACCACAGGGCTCACGGTGGCGCCCGTGTCGGCCAGGTAGATCTGCATACATAGCTCAAGCTCGGGCGGCAAAGCAGTACTGGAGCGGTAATGGGCCAGAATCACTTCAACCGTGTCCAGCCCGTTCTGTAGTGAGGCAAAAGTCTGTGAGATGCGGGTGTGGGGTGAGAGTGGCATCGGCGCCCAGGTGGCACGATCCTGGATATCTCTGCGCACAGCGACAGACGGATTCCACAGCGCCGCAAGAGCGGCTAGAACCGCCAGCAAAATCAGCGTCGAGCTCCAGCGTCTGGCGGGAGCAGACCACGAGAGCTTAGGCATCGAGCTGTTGTTGCAGCCGTGCCAGCGTGTTGAGCGCATCGAGCGGCGTAAGCTTTGAGACGTCGAGCGAGCGTAGCTCCTCTAGCGCTGGATGGCTGTCGAACAAGGCCAACTGCTTGACCTTGATCACTCGAGGCCCTGTGCCCACGGCCACTTGACGTGTGGCGCCCTCTAGCTCCGACAGTATCTCGTAGGCGCGACGAATCAGTTCGCGTGGAAGGCCGGCCATCTGAGCTACGTGGATGCCATAGCTACGATCTGCTCCGCCAGGAACGATATAGTGGGTAAAGACCACCTGCTGCCCATCGCTCTTGACGGCGACGTTATAGTTGCGCACTTGGGCAATGAACCCCTGCAGATCGGTGAGCTCATGGTAGTGGGTGGCAAAAAGCGTGCGCGGGGGCGAGGGCCTGAAGGCCTGCAGATGTTCTACAGCTGCCCAGGCGATCGAGATGCCATCATACGTGCTGGTGCCCCGGCCTATCTCGTCGAGGATCAGGAGGCTGCGCGACGTAGCGTGATTCATGATGTTTGCCAGCTCAACCATTTCGACCATAAAAGTACTCTGGCCAGCAGCGATCTCGTCCTGGGCGCCAACACGCGCAAAGATTCGATCGACCAGGCCGATATGAGCCCGCTTCGCTGGCACAAATGATCCGATCTGGGCCAGCAGCACGATCAGCGCTACCTGCCGCAGGTAGGTCGATTTGCCGCTCATGTTGGGCCCGGTGATGATGTGGATCGATTCCTCGGGCGTCAGGCAAGTGTCGTTGGGCACAAAGAGGGCATCAGCCAACGTCTGCTCGACGACCGGATGGCGCCCCGCCACAATCTCGATGCGGTCGTCAGCGGAGATCTCGGGCCGAGTGTAGCCGTGCTGTGCGGCCACATCGGCAAAAGAAGCATACACATCGAGGTAGGAGATGGCGCGCGCTTCGGTGAGCAGCGCTTCGGCGTGTTGGGCTAGTTCGTCGAGCAGGTTGGTGTAGAGGTTCTGCTCGATCTCCTGGATGCGCTCTTCAGCACTCAGAATCAGGGCTTCCTTGTCCTTGAGCTCGGGGGTGATGTACCGCTCGGCGTTCACCAGCGTCTGCTTGCGAATATAGTCCGTCGGCACGGCCTCGCTATTGGCGTGGGTGACCTCAAGGTAGTAGCCAAACACCTTGTTGTAGCCGACCTTGAGAGACCGGATGCCCGTGCGTTCGCGCTCAACACTCTCCAGGGCCGCAACCCATTCTCTAGCAGCTGCCACCGAGTCTTCGATCGCATCCAGCTCGGCATCATAGCCCCGTCGGAATAGCCTGCCCGCCGCAGGTGACAGCGGTGGCTCATCTACCAGGGCTCGCGCGATGCCGTCGGCGACGTCGTTGAGCGCATCGGCGTCAGCAGTGCTGAACAGACAACTCGTTTCGTCTTCGAGTGGAGACTGCTTGACGCCCTCTGAGAGCGCCCTGGTAACTGCAGGCAGCTGTGCCAGAGAGGCCTGCAGAGCCGTCAGGTCGCGCGGGCGCGCGATGCGCTGTACCACGCGCCCTGTCAATCTCTCGATGTCTCCGATGGGACGAAGCGCCAGACGCAATGCCTCGCGCAGCTGCGCGTCGCCGTGGAATCTCGCGACCCAACCCAGCCGCTGCCCGAGGCTACGCTGGTCGAGCAGCGGCTCGCCAAGCCAGCGGCGCAACAGTCGTGCACCCATGGGCGTTAGCGTACGATCGAGCACCCATAGCAGCGATCCGCGCACACCACGGCTGCGGATGGTCTCGGTGATCTCTAGATTCCGTCGCGTCGTAAGATCGAGCGTCATAAAGGCGCTGGTGCTGTACACGCTAACGCGACGCAGCTGCGTCAGCGCTGACGGCTGGTTCTCTTGCAGATACTGTACCAACACGCCAGCAGCTCTCATGGCCAGTGGCTGATCGTCGAGGCCAAAACCGGCCAGTGAGGCGGCCTGCAGATGCTCGCGCAAAGCTCGCTCGCAGATGGATTCGTCAAAGCGCCACTGGTCATAGAGCGTGATGGCGCTGTGCAACACTTCGAGCATGGGCAGTCGTTGTTTGGCCTCGGCTGTGGCCTGCGTACCGTGCTCGAGGCAGGGATGGCCACCGTCACCGATGATCAACTCAGCAGGCGACAGCCGGTCCAGCTCACGCACTGCCTCAGCCAGGTTCTGATGGCTCAGTTCTGTGGCGCGGAACTCACCGGTGGTGATATCAGCATAGGCGATGCCCGCGCGAGCCTCCCCATAAACCATCGCGGCGAGGTAGTTATTCAGGCCGCCATCAAGCAGGTCGTCCTCGACCACTGTCCCCGGCGTCACCACACGCACCACCTGACGTGGCATCAACCCTCTGGTGGGCTGCTCACCGATCTGTTCGCAGACGGCCACCTTGTAACCTTTGGAGATCAGCTGTCCGATGTACCCCTCAGCTGCATGATAGGGCACCCCGGCCATGGGCACACGCTTGCCCTGGGCCACATTCCGTGACGTGAGCACGATGTCGAGCTCGGCAGCAACGGTGCGGGCATCGTCGTCAAAGGTCTCGTAAAAGTCGCCCAGACGGAAAAACAGAATGGCGTCAGGGTGCTGACGCTTGATCGTGAGATACTGCTGCCGGATAGGCGTGTCTGCTGGCATCGTCCCATGGCCTGTCGAGGTGAACCGAGTATAGGGGAGCGCAGTTACGGCGTCAATGCGTGGCGGCGCCGTGCGAAGGCTGGGCAGGAGGCTAGTGCGTCAGAGCCGCCAGGATGCCCTCGGGTCCCTGCACGAGGGCCTGCTCGACCTGTTCCCAGCGTGGGTCGTTGGCCGCCAGAGAGCTGCCCAGCGCAGCAAAAAAGCCGAGGCGCGCTGAGCGAGAGGGCATCCAGCCTCGTGCCCAGCTACTCTGATGGCCGCACCCAAAGCGACGTGCCATTGCTGTGTGACCCCACAGCCAGGCTGCACCACGCTTGAAAGCCGGCCAGTGGGGCCGCAACTCGACGGCGTCGAAATCGTCCATCTCACGCTGCCCGGGCTTGTTCATTTCGGTGCCCGCCAACACCGGCAATGATAGCGCCTCGGCCAACTGCATGGCCCTCGACAGATCCGCTAGGCGCGCCGCCTTGGTCGCAGGGTCCGAGATGTTCCAGTTGCGGTCGGGGATGATGGTCATGCCACCGATGCCATGGTCGACCATCAGCTCGAGCAGCTCTTCGAGGCGCGACTCGGCACCGCTACTGCCGTCTAGAAAGGCGTAGGTCGGCACGGCCCCGCATGCCACGGTGGCCTGTACGACGTCGCATAGCGATGGAAAGGTACCAGCGTCCGGTTGCGAATAGCCGACCCCGCCACGCTTCATCAGTCTGTTGCGTATGGCGTCGTGCGGGTAGGGGGTATCTCCGAGCATGGCGTCGACGTCCTCAAGGGGCATTCCAAGCCGGTCTGCCCAGAAAGCCACCAGATCGCTGCGCCGGTGATACCGCCGTCGAGCGGCCGCGTCATAGGCAACCAGGATGTGTCGCTCGGTTACATTGCCTGCAGGTGTGAGCGGCGCCGCGTCGCGCTCAAGGTCGATCGACACTGGCGCGAGATAGGCATTGATGCGGGCGATCATCTCGCGGTTACGACTCTGGGCGCGGGAGCGCATGTCGGTTAGGGTATCTACCGCCCCTGCGGCCGGCGACGACGACGCCAAGCCAACGCCTACCAGATACATGATGCCCGGCTCGCCCGGCGAGTTGCTCTCGGCTTCGGCCAGCTCTGGTACATAGACCCGCGTCTCGATGCCGGCGGCCGCTCGCAGACCGAGCAGATCCGCGGCCGAAAATGTCTCGCCTACGCCATCGAGTACATCAAAGTCAACGGTGCCCAGCGCCCACCAGCCCTGACGATGGGCACGCCAGGCCAGATGCGTTGGCGAGTAGCCAGCGCCGCTATAAGAGAAGAAAGTATGGGCGTGTAGGTTAAAGCCCTCGCCAGGCTGAGCTGGCGCCAGATCGCCACTCTGCTCCAGGCCGACAAGCTGCTGCAGAGCGCCCTGCCGTTGGGCGCCATCATACGCATCGAGTTGGGCGACGAGCTCGGCCAGTTCCATCTTGCCTGTGTTCCTATGCGATGACTTGTGGCCAAACGAGGGCCGCCCGAGCAGACATGTCTCCGGCGGCGTCAGAAAGGTGCTCTCAGGCTCCGGTGTCGAACTGCGTCGAGAGGTGTTGTTGTACGATCTGCATCGCCTGCTCGATATCGTGCCCTGCAGACAGTGCCAGTTCACCGGCCAACAGATCTTTGCCCTGGTCGAACAGCTGTCGATCGACAGTGCCCAAAGGGCGCCGCGTGTTCAGCGCAGCCAGCGTACGGGCTACCTGGGCAACCAGATGAAAGGAGCCCGACTTGAGCAGGTCTCGCATCGAAGTCTGGCGCTGACGAAGGTCTTGCCCAAAATGCTCTGGTGGCAGCTCTTGCGCGCAGGCGATCAGCTGGTCATGGAGTTCGTCGGCCTGGCCTACCGGACGCAGCTTGACCTCTTCAGCGCGCTCAACAGGCACCATCAACTCCATCGGTCGAGAGACGGTACTGATGATATAGTAGGCATGGTTGCTGTCGCCGATGGCCTTTTCGGTGATGCGGACAATCGTGCCCGCGCCGTAGCAGGGGTGCACCACTTTGGCGCCAATAGGAAACATGAACACCTTCCTCGATGAGGTCGCAGCTCTGGCAGGGGATTCGCTGCCCTGCGCCTTTAGGTAGAAGGGGCCGCTCCGGTTGTGCAGTCTGCGGCGGCCCCGGCGATCAGCGCCTCTTGCTTGGCGCAACACCCTTGTCGCGCGTTCACCGTTCATCAGTCCAATGTGGTGCTGGCCAACAGCCAGCCTCATTCATTATATCACACCGTGGCAACCTGCCCAACCCCGCGAGCGTTAAAATCTGGTCTCAACGCTGAGGCAGATGGTCACGATCTTCTTTGGGCCGAGAGTCAACTCACAGACGCCACCGTCGAGCGCCCAGGGCGCGCCCAGGGCGTGGCCCTCTAGGTCGACGAGTGTTGCGCGCCTCAGATGCTGTAGCGGCGGCCCCAATACGATGCGCAATCGCTCGCTCTGGGTATGCAGGTTACTCAACCGTAACTCTACCGCATCGCCGACCTGGCGCAGGCTCGTCAGTACCGCCGCACCATCGAGGGTCAAGGCGCTCAGCGTAGGAGCGAGGGTTGTCTTTGGCCGATGCTTGGGCAGGTCGTCGTGCGTGAGCTGCACGACGTGCACGCCGGTGTTGATCGTTATGCCCATCTCACTCAGCTCCACAGGGTCGGGCGCCGAGGCCAGCGGTGCCACCCAGTAGCGGCAGACGATTGGTTGCAGCAGTTGGCCGCCAGGCTCACCAGCGGTGCCCACGGTGCGGCGGGTGCTGCGATAAAGAGTCAACGCGATGGGGCGGTCGCACTGGTCTCTGACAGCCACCTCGGGCAGCCCTTGGGCGATGACGGCCAGACCTCGCGCCCCGTCCCACACCGCGCTCCAGCTCTGCTGCGGCTTGCCCTCGACTTCAAGCTCTCGATAGAGGTGATTGTCGGTGCGCAAGGCAATGGGGCGCTCGACAGCATCAAAGGGCGTGTCGGTCCAGAACGTTTCGGTGCTGGCGCCTGTGGGAAGCAGAACCCGCAGACGGTGATCCTGAACGGTGTTGTCTACTTTCGTCTCGACCTCGATGTGACGCGCACCTCGCCGCAGGATGATACGACTGTCGAGCGCCAGGGTCTCGTATCTGCGACCGCGGCCCATGTTGAGCCAGTCAAACTCGGCCGGCAGCCGCAGCTGGGTGCGCACGCTGAGAGCGCCCAGCTGCGGCCCATCGGCCACCACCGCCACCTCGGCCGCTGAGCCGGTGCTGCTCACTACCTGGTCGTTCACCGCCTGGCCGTGATACCAGCCATCGCCGATGTCGGCGGCATCCTCAAAAGTGAGCAGCCGTTCGTAGTGCACTCCAGTGCGCTTGTCCAGCATCTCGATGCTGCCGTTGGGGTTGACGGTGACCGACATATACTCATTCTCGAGTGAACGCTCACTGCTCACCAGGTTGGGCGTTTGCGGATGGCGGGTGGGTGCGCCAGTGGCGTCTTGCGAGATGGTGAGGGTCGTATAGCCCATGGCGGGCAGACTGACAGGCACTGCCACGCCAACGTCATTCGTGAGATAACTCTCGGGGAAGCGCACTGTGGTGATGCGAGTCTTGGGCTGGTTCATTAACTGGCTGAGCCGCTGATAGGGCAACTCTTGCCCCGTCGTATCACAGATGCGGAAGGCGGGCTTGGGCTCAAAGCCAAAGAACTCGTTGAACGTCGCCCAACTGCTGGGTGTCTGCAGGGTCAGGTCGACGATCTGCTCCACCGGCCTTGGCAGGGGGTTAAAGAGCACGACGCGCAGCGAGTCTTCAGGCATGGGCGACGACACGTTGGCGGCCAGTGTGCGGGCGCTCTCATCCCGCAATCGAGTGCCGATCTGCTGGCACTGGCTAAAGCGATAGCGCATGTCGTCGTGCACCTGGTCGATGCTGCAGCCGCAGATCGAGTCGTGGGGCTGATTCTGCAGCAGCCATCGCCAGGCCACATCCAGGAATCCTTGTGGATAGCTCTCGTGTAGTGCCTGTGCGGCCAGTGTAGCCAGTGGTTCGGCCCAGTGGCACAGCAATGCCTGACAGGCAGCGTTGGCTTGCTTGAGCGGCATGCGGCTCGAGAGCACACCCGGTATGAGCCACTGGCTGTCGCGGTCATTGGTCCAGCGGCCCGGTTCGCGCAATTCGCCATGGTGCACCGTCGACACGCGCTCTCGCTGGGCCAGCGCCTCTGCGGAAAACTCGTCGAGTGAGGTGTGCACGAACTCTGCGACGCTCGATGGGGCGTGCAAGCGAGTGGCCAGCACACGGTAGGCGTGACGATCCCACTCCTGATGGTCGCCGCCGTCGAACAGCAGCACGCTATCTGTTTCGGTCTGTTGGAGCAGCTCGGTCAAGAACGCATCGAGACGTTCGTCGATCTCCTCGGGATCGGGTTCGAGCTCGCCTCCGTGCTCAAAAGAGCCCCGGACGGCGCCAGCATAGCTCGAGTAGCCCCGCGATTCAAAGCGATAGGCCAACACCTCAGTGCCGTCAGCGCCCACCCAGCGGGCGAGTCGTTTGCCGTTCTCGTTGACGCCCCTCCAGATGAACGCCATCGGGATGCCGAACCCCGCCAGAATCTGAGGCATTTGGCTGTTATGTCCAAAGATGTCGCAAACAAAGCCTGCGTTCGAGGGCTCACCGCCCATCCGTCGCGCTATCTCACGCCCCAGGCGCAGGTTGCGGATCAACGCCTCGCCCGACACCAGGAACTCGTCGGGCAGCACATACCACGGCCCAACGATCAGCTTACCGCTGGCCACCAGCTGGCGCACGGCATCGGCGCGTTCGGGGCGCACCTCGAGATAGTCATCGAGGATGATGGCCTGGCCATCGCAGGTGAATGGGCCCTGCAGTTCACCTGAGAGTAACCCGTCCAGTATGCCATCGAGCAAGTGCACGAGTCGATGGCGATAGTGCTGAAAGGGTTGATACCATTCGCGGTCCCAGTGAGTGCTCAAGACATAATGAGCGCGTCGCGGTGACATGGCTGCTCCTAAGGGCGGTGAGACGGGCATCATAGTGCGAGCGGCGTGCCGGTGGCATCGAGGAATGACTCAACCACGGCAGCAGCATTGAGAGTGGGCGTCTCGGGCTGCAGCGCTTTGGCTGGCGCCAGAATGTAGCCACCCCCGCGCGTCATGTGCTGGCACAGCCTGCCCACTTCGGCGCGTATCTCTGCTGGGCTGCCAAAGGGCACTGTCGATTGCGAGCCCAGCCCGCCCCAGAAGGTGATCTCATCGCCATACTTGCGTTTGAGCTCGTAGGGGCTCATGCCGCGGGCCTCAGGCTGTACGCTCTCCAGTACATCCAGCCCGATCTCGATCAGATCTGGCATGATCTCAGCGACACTGCCACAGCAATGGCTTAGAGTGAACTTGCCGGCGGCATGGATGCGCTTATGCAGGCGCGCCAACTGCGGCTTGATGAACTTGCGCCAAAGTCTGGGCCCCAGCAAGATGCCATCTTGATAGCCCCAATCATCGCTGCCCATGATGCCGTCGATGGGCAAAGTCAGGAGCTTGTCGATGATCGCCAGTTGATGCTCGGCGATGGCCTCGACCAGTTCTGCGTAAAAGGCTGGCTCGCTTGCGGCATCGGCCAGCGCGTTGGTGAACCCGCGGAGGCACCAGGTACGTTCGAACAGCCCAAACGAGTAGCCAACCACCCAGAAGCGCTCAGGGGCGGCCTCGATGGCGGCCCTCACCTGGGCCAGATAAGCGTCAGAGACGTACGAATCGACGTCTGGAAAGACATAGCCTTCGAGCGATGGCTCCTTCAGAGGCGCCTCGAGTTGGTGAAAGGGGCGCCGATCCGTCTGCCAAGTGGTGCCGTACGGATCAGTAACTGTGGGCGTTACATCGAGATCGACGCCCAGCGCAGGGATGGGCGCCTGGACGATGGCCTGATCGATTTGGGCGCGCCAGGCACGACTGCCATAGTGGGCATCCAGGCGCTCGGCGACATCGCCCTCGAACGATAACGTGTAGGGCACTACCGAGGTCTCGCGATGTGAGATCTGGTCGATGACGGCTTGCTTCTGCATTTCGGGCTGGCTCTCCTCGCTGGTTGGTATCTCTGGCCTGCTCTGCCAGAAGCGCTCAGGCGATTACAGATCGCGCTGTGAGCATATACTCGTCGTCTACCGGCATGACGACCAGGCCGGCAACGGGCAGCTCGTATTCGCAGTCCATAAGGGCATTCACCAGTTCGTCGGGACAGGAGCCTGGCAGCTCAAACGCGGTCGGCTCTGTGACTTCATAGGTGGCAATGAGCAGCGCTCTGCCAGCTGACACGGGCGCAGCTGTGACCAGGAGTTTATCTTCTGTGATGATACCGATGTAGCCCTCGCCGGCGCCATCGATGGCGGCCACGATGCGTGGCGTGTTGTAGACGTCATGTTCATAATCCATGGCGAGCAGCGACAGGGCGATAGCATCGCGCAGGCCATAGCCGATGCTCACCTTATCGATGATCGGGTCCACGTGGCTTCCATTGGCTACTACTGCCGTATCGCCGAGGATGCGTGCGCAGTTGTAGCTGACGTAGGGGTTGTCGGTGGGCGGCGCGTCCGCCGATGGCAACACCACGGCACGATCGTCACCTACGGCAATGCGACGATTGGGAAACGATCGCGACGAGACACGATAGCCCAGATAGGGCGTGCCGGCGGGGGTCTGGCCCACCACCACAAAACGGCCGATGTACATGCTATCCTCCTGCTGAGCTCCAGCCCTCATGATATCCGGCTTCATACAGTGCGATGATGTTCTCTGGTGGGCTGATAGGCTGGATGTTGTGGCAAGGCGCCAGGATGTATCCGCCGCCAGCTCCGAGGCTGCGCAGGTTCTCGATCACCTCGTCACGCACCTCTTGCACCGACCCAAAAGCGAGGGTGTACTGGTTATCAACGCCGCCGTGCAGCACCACCTGTTGACCAAAGTCTCGCTTGAGTGGGACACGCTCCATGCCCGTGCAGCGCCACTGAATGGGATTGAGAATGTCGATGCCGGCGGCGATCATGTCCGGCAAGATTGCTCGTACAGCGCCATCGCTATGGAAGAATACGTAGGCGCCCGCGCTGTGGGCCAGGTCGATCATCCGCTTCATCCGCGGGATCAGGAAGGTGCGGATGTGCCGTGGCGAAAAGAGCAGGCCCGTCTGACTGCCCATATCCTCAGCCACGTAGCAGTAGGTGACCTGCCCTGGGATTGCCTCTAGGATGCGAGCAGTGTTGATGTAGGCAAGGTCAAAGAGCCTGTCCAGACAGTGGTGTACGATCTCGGGGTGCATGGCGAGATCGACAAAGGCCTGCTCATCTCCTCGTAGGTTCTTGTAGGTAAGGAACGGCTCTGACCCGCCGCCTGCGATGGGGTAGTCTCGCCATGGCGCCATCTCTGCAGCAACGCGATCATAAGCCCACCAGCTGGGACTGGGCCAGCGGTAGTTGGCCTCGATCTCTTCCACTGAGGTATAGGCAGCCAGGGGGTGTGTCACCGCTTCACGATAACTCCCCAGGCCATAGCTCACATCACGATAGCGCACGCCAAAGATATCCTCGTCGGGCGCCAGAGGCGGCCCGACATAGCGCGGCCCTGCGCTGGCCGGACGGTCGATATGCAGCCGCTCAAATAGCTCGAGGTCGCCAGACACGCCGAGGTGGGCCTTGAGGCGCTGGTGCGCCTCGGGCGTGGTCCAATAGTCCATGGGCGTGCGATCGGGCTGCTGACGCGCCAGCACGGCCTGCCAGCGTTCGCGCGGCGTCATCGTCTCTTGCGGCATGGCTCCCCCTGGTTTGGGATGCTGTGATTGTATCGTCTCGACGCACGAGCGTCAACGCAGGCCGTGCTCGCCATGTTTTGGCGTGTGAGCCTCGCAGCGCTAGACTGGACATAGAGGAGCCCTGGGAGGTGCGCACGTGGCGACGACGATCAACATCCTGCAAGATGACCTGGCAACGCTTAACGCTGGTGGGCCCGCCTTTGTGACGTTGGGCGAGGTAATGGTGCGCGACACGCCGGCTGATAGCGAGAGGCTCGAGCGCACGAGACAGGTGCATCTCTCGATGGCGGGGAGTGAGTTTACGCTGGCCATGGGACTGCAGCGCCTGGGTATTGACACCGCCTTTGTCACGCGCACGCCCGATAACCCTTATGGCTGGGCCCTGCGTGATCTCGCTCGTTCACAGGGCATCGACACGAGTCACTTTTGTTGGGCGCCTCGCGCCGAGCTTATGGGGAGGTTGCTCTACGAGATCGGCCGTACGCCTCGTCGTGATGCGGGCTGGTACCAGCGTATGCACTCTGCCGCCAGTCGGCTGGGCGCAGGCATGGTCGACTGGCGTCGAGCTCTGCGCAATTGCCGGTTACTGCATGCCTCGGGCATCACCTTCGGCCTCAGTGCTCATAGTGGCTATGAACACAACTACTGCCTTGAGGCGCTTGACGAGGCTGTGGCCGCCAAGCCAGCCGACTGTCTGGTTGGTGTGGATTACAACTATCGCAGTACACTGTGGAGCGCCGAACAGGCGGTTGCGGTGATGACGCCGTTGCTCCAAGAGCATGTGGACGTGCTCATCACCAGCATCGAAGATATGGCGCAGCTCTATGGCCTGGGCGCGGGCCGCTACTCGGCGCACGAGCTGGTCCAGGGCGAGTTTGGCCGCATCGCAGACGATGACCTGGGGGCCTTTCTTGAGGGGGTCATCGCACGCTTTGCGCTGACCATCGCAGCCGTCACCATTCGCTACCCCGACAGCTTTGAGCAGCATCGTTGGGAATCGGCGGCCCTCGACAGCTCGGGCAACTACTATCGCTCTGAACAGGTGCGCCCGGTGACCTTGTGCGACCGCCTCGGCGGTGGTGATACGTGGAACGCAGGCTTCTACTATGGTCTATTGACCGACCCTGAGCCTTCATCTGCGCTGCGCAAGGGTGTGAATGTAGGCGACGCCATGACCTTGCTCAAACAAACCCTGATGTTCGATCTGCCTATGGTGACCAGGTCAGAGGTGCAGGCACTGCTTCGAGCGCAGGCGCAGGGCGGTGGCAAGAGGACCGATCGTTGAGTTGTGCAGGCTCCACTGCCTCGGAGACAGTGCGCATGCGGATTGGCTCGTTCGAACTCGCCGATGGCCTGTTGTTGGCGCCGCTGGACGGCTTTGGCGATGCGCCCTTTCGTCTGCTGTGCCGCAGCATGGGTGCGGTGCTGAGCTATGTGCCCATCGTTCCCGACGATGCCATCCTGGCGCGGCGGCGTGCGCGTAGGCCGCTGATTACCTATTATGTGGGTGAGCGTCCCCTTGGTATTCAGCTGCTCACGCGCGATCCCGACCGCGTCGTAAAGGCTATTGCGCGGGTGTTGCCGTTGCAGCCGGCCGTGATCGATCTGAATATGGGGTGCCCCGCCCGCAAAGTGGTGCAGGGTGGTCGCGGGGCGGGCTTGCTGCGCGAGCCAGAATTGGCGGCCGAGGTGATGGCAGCGGCAGTGGGTTGTTCGCCGGTGCCAGTGACCGCCAAGATTCGCCTGGGCTGGGACGATGTCACTCGCAACCATGTCGAGGTTGCCCGCCTGCTCGAACAGGCTGGGGCTGCGGCCATCTGTGTACATGGGCGCACGCGGTCTCAGGCATATCAGGGTCGGGCCGACTGGGCAGCGATCTGTGAGGTGCGCAAGGCGGTGAGTATTCCGGTCATCGCCAATGGCGACATCTATGATGTCGCCTCGGCAGACGCCATCGTAGACTCGACCGGCTGCGCGGCGGCTATGGCCGCCCGCGGCGCCATCGGCAATCCCTGGCTGTTTCAGCGGCGAGACCTTTTCGCGGTGCCCCTGGCTGAACGACTTGGCGTGCTGGCAAAGCATCTACACATGTCGGTGCTGCACTATGGTGAGCGGCGCGGGGTGGTGTCATTTCGCAAGCATGTGGTGCAATACATCAAAGGGCTGCCTGGCGCAGCGGCTGTGCGCACGCAACTGATGCATGCTCAAACAGCTGCGGCGCTGTTGACGACTCTGGCCGAGCAGATGGCACCTGACGATAGGGCGCGGTCGGCGCTTCTCGGGCAGGACGTCACCGAGATCAAGCAATGGATGGGAGAACTATGCGCATAGCGGTTGCCGTAGACGGAGAGATGGGCCTTGAGTGCCCCTGCAGCGCCTCGGCTGACGAGGCCCAACAGTGGCTGATTGCTCAACTGGCCGATGGCCTGATACAGGGGGTGTGTCAAGAGCCTAGTCCTCTGGCGAGTGAGGATCCAGTGCAGGCCATCGATGCCTTGCGCGTCGATGTGCTGCTGTGCGCTGATGTTTCCGCGGGCGTGCGTTGCGATCTAGAGCAGTGCGGCCTGCAGGTCGTGTCTGGGGCCACAGGCTCAGCGCGCCGTGCCCTACTCGAGTTCATCACCGGCGGCCTGAGTGTCGACAGCGCGCGTGACAGCGGCCACACACACCAACACTAGCTCTCCCAAAACAAGGGGGGTGCGAGATGTCACATCCAATCGTTGCTCTGGCGCGTGAAGCGATCACATCCTATGTGCTTCATGGCAGCCGCATCGCCCCGCCTGAGAAACCCATGCAGCTGCCAAGCAGCCGTGCGGGGGCGTTTGTGTCGCTGCATCTCGACGACGAACTGCGTGGCTGCATCGGCACCATCGAGCCACAGCGGCCGACGTTGGCCGAAGAGGTGATCGCCAACGCCATCAGCGCTGCGACTCAAGATCCCCGCTTTGCGCCAGTGAGAGCCGACGAACTCGATCGCCTGGATATCTCGGTCGACGTTCTCGAGCCTGCCGAGCGTATCCATGGGCTCACAGAGCTCGACCCGATGCAGTATGGGGTCATCGTCGAGCTGGGCGAGCGCCGTGGTTTGCTGTTGCCCGATCTGGAGGGCGTGGACACGGCCGAGAAGCAGGTCGGCATCGCCCTGCGCAAAGCGTGGATCAGCCCTCACGAGGCGTACGCGCTGTATCGCTTTCGAGTGACGCGCTATCGGTAGCGGCTACCGCAGCGACTAGACCTCGGCTTCGAGAGTAACCACCTGCACAGATTTGGGCACGCGTGCCGCCAGTGTCTCGGCGTCGTGTTCAGAGCCCACAATGGCGCCCCAGTGCATGGGCACCACGATCTTGGGCTCTATCAGGCGCACAGCCTCAACGGCTTCCTTGGCGTCCATTGTATACTTGCCGCCCACCGGCAACAGAGCCACGTCGCACTCGATGTCTCCCATCTCGGGGATCACATCGGTATCGCCTGCGTGGTAGATACGTACGCCGCCCACGGTCACAACGTAACCCACATTGCCGGCGCTCTTCGGATGGTTGGGCTTGTTGGTGTTGTACGAAGGCACGGCGTGGATGCCGATACCACGCACCTCGATCGATTCGCCCGGTGAGATCGGGCGCACGTTGCCCTCGATGGTGTTGGCGTAAGGCCGTGCACACACAAAGACCGTATCTGGTTGTGTGATCTTGGCGAGATCCTCCGGGGAGAGGTGGTCGCTGTGGCCATGGGTCACCAGCACGATGTCAGCAGCTGGCACCACCTTTTGCAGGCGCCACGGATCGATGTAGATGATCAGGTCGTTGTCGATGCGAAAGCTCGCGTGGCCCAGCCAGTGGATATTCCCAATCACGTCTCGGCTCCTAAGAACATGCAGACCCGGTAGGGGCGAGGCTCAAGGCGCTCTCAGAGCGCCTTGAGTACATTCGTCTGTCAGTGCTAGTATTCTATGACGCGCGGCAGAGACTTGGCCTGCGCTACCCAGTCCTCGACGAGTACCTTGGGCGGCAACCGGCGCACCAGCTTTTTCTCGGCGTTCACCTCTACCAGCTTGGCATAGAGATTGTCAGCGTTGCGCTGCGCCAGCTCGGGTACCGTATCAACGCCCGCCTCTTCGAGTAGGTCCGAGTATTCCTCAGCAATGCCTTTGATGCGAAACAGGTCAGCGTGGTTGATCCACTCCAGCAAAAGCTTGGCGCTGATGCCGCTGTCCTCGGCCAGTTGGGCACGCCCGTTGGGCGTCTTGCCGATCTCAAGCAGTCTCTCAATGGAGCGGATGCCCACGGCGTTCAGCTTTTCCTGATAGACGGGTCCGATACCCTCAATGTTCGCCAGCTTGGTCATGATGCTTCTCCCCTGTCTCCTAATGAATGTCGCTAACGTTTGCCCAGCAGGCCACCGAGACCGCTCAACAGTCCGCCGGCCTCAGGGCTTTCAGCCCCTCCCAGGAGCCCCTCGAGCTGTTCTCCCAGCGGAGCGGGCAGCTTGCCCTTGAGAAAGTCCAGGACGGTCTCGATGGCTTGCCGGGCAGCGTCTTCAGATATGCCCGTCTTGGCCACGACAAGTTTGATGAGTTCATCCATCGCCATACTCCTTCGTACGTTTCGCGACGCCACCGGCGCGTCGTCCAGACCATTGTGCAAGGGTGTTTGCTGTTCGTCAAGTGCGTAAACAGCCAGACCTTTTCCGATGGTGGCGCTTTGTGCTATGCTGCGCAAACGAAAATGGCCCGTGGCAAGGCACGAGCCATCGCAGATGCCCCAGGAGGGAGTTGAACCCCCGACACAAGGTTTAGGAAACCTCTGCTCTATCCTCTGAGCTACTGGGGCCGACGCATGGGAGTATATCACTTGGGAAGGCTGTCCGCAAAAGCGTCAGCGGCGTTGGTTCGTGCCCGGAAGTTGGGTATGCGAGTTGCCGTGATCTGTACGTGTGTCGCGCTCCTCAACGCACCTGGTGTGCAGCGGGTAGAGGTGGGGCCCCAACGGGCAGTTGAGACACAGACACCGAAAATGGGGGTTCACACCCGGCTAACTGATGAGGTGGAGCCGTGGAAGATCAAGCGAACCCTCGAGCTGGTGCGCGAGATGGGCAGCCCCTGGGTGGTTGAGTACTTTCCCTGGGCTTATAGCGAGCCACATCCGGGTCGCTATGACTGGGCTCACGCTGATCTGGTCATCGAGCATGCCATGGCCCAGGGGCTGAGTCTGGTGGCACGGATCGACTATGTGCCTGCATGGGCTCGCCCCCCCGACACGAGCGATCGTTATCTTGGATCCGAGCACTATGGCGATTATGCGCGCTTCGCAGCAGCTTTTGCCGAGCGCTATCGTGGGCGCGTCAATCATATCGTCGTATGGAACGAGCCAAACCTCGCTTTCGAGTGGGGCTATCGTCGTGTGGACCCTGAGGGCTATGTCGAGCTCTTGGCAGAGACCTATCGCGCTGTCAAGGCCGTGGCCCCCGACACGCAAGTGCTCGCTGCAGGGCTGGCGCCCACATTGGCGCCCCCTGGCAATGAGTGGGCTATGGATGACCTGGAGTATCTGCGTCGGATGTATGCTGCAGGCGCTGCCGACTGGTTCGATGCGATGGCCATCCACGCCTACGGCCTCACCTTTCCGGCCAGCGATGCACCCGACGAAGGTGTGGTCAACTTCCGGCGCGCTGAGCTTGTCCGCGAAATCATGGTGGCTCACGGCGATGACGACAAGCCCTGCCTGATTACCGAGTCTGGCTGGAACGACCATCCGCGCTGGACCAAAGGTGTCTCGCCCCTGCAACGGATTGCCTATACAATAGAGGCGCTCGAGATTGCTGCAGAGTGGGATTGGTGCCAAGCGCTGTGCATCTGGGTTTTTCGCTACCCGTGGGATCAGCGTACCTATCAGGACCGTTTCACTCTTGTGACGCCAGAGTTCGATCCAAAACCGATCTACACCGAGCTGCAGCGCTATACGCAAGGCCGGCCTTTCGAGTACCTCGAGGTACGGCCATGAGACGCCTGAGAGCGATGTCCCAGCTCGCCAGGCGTTGGTGGGCGGCGCTGCTATTGCTGGTGCTGGCTCTGCTTGCCGCGGGGCGCAGTATTAATCTCAGCAGCCTGCCTTTTACGTCGGACGAGACCTGGACACGGGTGCATCGCCAAGGCGTGCTCCGTGTGGGCACCGACGCATCATATCCGCCTCTGGCCAGCCTGTCCAACGATGGCACTTTTGTGGGGCTCGACGTCGATCTGGCGCGGGCCATTGCCGAGGCGATGAACGTTGATCTCGAGCTGGCCAATATCCACTGGGATGGCTTGCTCGGGGCACTGCAGGCCGGTCGGATTGACATGATCATCTCGGCCATGCCCTATGATGGCACGCTTACGCGCGATGTGGCCTTTTCCACAGCCTATGCCGATCTTGGGCTGGTGCTAGTTGCCTCTGTCGAGAACAGCCAGCCCGACGATTGGGCCAGTGCGCGTGTCGCCGTAGAACTCGGGTCTGAAGCGCATCTCTATGTGCGACGACTTGGTCAAGAGCGGGCACCGGTACGGCTCGTGATTGTCGATCATGTTGACGATCTGCTGACACCGCTGATTGAGGGATCGGCCGATGTGGCCATTTGCGACCGCATTACCGGAGGCCAGCTTGCCGCTGATTCGCGCTTAAAGATGATCTTGCCACCCTTGGTGTCAGAGCCGGTGTACGTGGTCACGGCACGCGACGCCCCACGCCTTATTGCGGAGGTAGACAGCATCATAGCCAACTTAGTGGCAACGGACGAATTGCAGATGATGAATCATCGCTGGCTCTGCGGTGAGGAATGACTACGCCGACGCCTAAAGTTGGCGCGAACGA